>Ga0180437_10000327_pt1 | contig 94424 bp, 69 predicted proteins | sample SS_ome_4_FD_132410 | JGI IMG/M metagenome (GOLD analysis project Ga0180437, IMG submission 132410) | Hypersaline lake sediment archaeal communities from the Salton Sea, California, USA - SS_3_D_1 metaG | ecosystem: Environmental > Aquatic > Non-marine Saline and Alkaline > Hypersaline >...
CCGCCAGGCAACACAATCGCTTCGAACATGGCGTAGCGGCCGCCCGTCTCTTCGCCGGTTACCAGAAAGCGGTAAATGTCGCCGACGATCCCGATCGTCCGGCCTTCTGTCGACTGTCGAATGGTTGGTTCGCTCATAACGTAATTCCCGGCTGAAAGGTAACGATCTGAGTGCAATCACTAGGGACCGGCGCATATCGAGTATCGCAGCATAGGCAGACCCGGTCATAAACGATAACATTCTCGTTCTTGTCATGCCGCGCCTTCTTGAATTGCCATGATTCACACCGGGGGCAAACGCGATAACGACGTCTACGCAAATCCAGGCCGGAACGGTTGGGATCCACATTCTCATTCATCCTGAACCTCCCCATCATCGACACACTTATTGGAGTCAGCGCATTACGCCATAGTTGTCAGTTCGCACCTTCGTGTAAACGGGAGATCGATTGGGTTTGCTAGAACAGATGTGAATCTAGGTTGATTTCCCCAAACCGCCGCGGTCGCCATCACCCTTGCAGGTAAGCTAATGGCCGAAAGCCTCTGTGGTCGGCAACACCCACGCAGGTTAGCTGGGTGCATTTAGGCCCCTAGATCGACACCACCCGGGGCACGAAGCCGAGCGCCCGAACCTGCCGAGGTCGGCAACACCGACGCGTGTTAGACGGAGTGTCGGCAGCACCCTGGGGCGTCACGGTTAGCACGTTCGTGCGAGGCAAGAATTGCTTTCGACGCCATTCTCGCGTCGCAAATATCCTTCATCAAGTCAAATCACGGGATAAGGTAATTCATCCAGGTATCCATGCGAATCATCACACGGCGGATGATATGCGTGAGCGAGGCGCTGTCAGTGTAGATGGCCGCCGTCCCGATGGCGCCGCCGGGTAGTTCGTTGAGCTTCAAGTCACCGTCGTTGAGCTTCAACGTGACACCGACCGGCAGGTTCGCGTTCTGTCCCGGCGCGAGTGGAATGTTACCGGTTGGCTGTATCTGGCCTTCAGGCGTGGCGTAGCTGATGCTGTCGACCGTGGCGGTGAAGGTCTGCCCCGGCAATACACTGAGCACGACTTCGGCTTCTTGTCCCGGCTCCACGTGTCGCAAGGCGTATTGACGTATGCCAACCGCCATCACGGTCCGTTCGGTATCGACGAATGCCATCCAGCTTCGCAGCGGAAGATTTGCAACCCGTTGACCGGGCCGCAGAGTGTTGGCTACTACGTAGCCGGCGGAGGGCGCCCTCACTGTGGTTTGTTCCAGGTCGAAACGTGCTCGCCTTAATTGCGATTTGAGCTGAGCGACGGTCGTATTCGTTCCGTTGATGACCGAGTCGACCGCGAGTCGCGCCTTCTGCTCCGCCGCTTCGGCCGCGCGGAGATTCTCTTCGGCACTGGCGATCAGCGTCTTCTGGCCTGCAAATTCCGCGTTGAACGCCAGTTGGGCTTGTTTCTGCTCTGCCTTGGCGGCGACCACGGCTGCTCGTTGCACTTTGACCTCCGCCTCGCGGCTGTCGAGTTGCTCCTGTGTAATGGCGCCCGATGTTGTCGCAGCCGCCTGAGTGTCGCGCGCGAGATTGGCACTTGCAAGAGCCAGATCGGCCTCAGCCCTCGATACCGCCGCCGTCGCTGCGTCGAGTGCCGCCTGCAGAGAATCAACCCGTTGTCGAGCGTCCGTCACGGCGATTTCGGCGGCCTTGGCGTTTGCCTGGGCGGCCGTCAGCTCGGTTGGCAGCATGGCGGCGTCCTGCTTTGCTTCGGCCAGCGCGGCTTCGAGTCGGTTCACCTCGTATTGAAATGGATCGGGATCGATGCGAAACAGGACATCTCCTTTTTGGAGCGGTGTCAGACCCTTGGCTGGGACGTCAATCACTTCACCAGAGACGTTGGGAATAATTTCGACGACGTACTGATAGACTGTGACTTGCCCCGCCGGCGCTCCCCACTGCATTGGAATAAACAACACGACGAGTAACAGCACCATCCACGCTAGTGGTGACAACTTCCACCACAGCGTGAGCCGGAGGACACCGAGCTTGACCAGAATTGCCAATATGCCGACGTAACAGATGGTTAGAAAGACGATCATGGATTGGCCCTGGCAGTTGACGGGTGACGCGGGAACATGGGGATTTCGCGCGATCTACTCGACGGTATCCAGGCGGGACGAGTCGCGTGGCCCGCCTGGAATCGTGTAGGCCCAAATGTATGCAACGGGACAAAGGATGCCGAATGTTATAACTCCCCACCATCCGCACACTGCGATCGCATCGGCTTGGGGATGTTTCCTTCGGCGCGCGATTCGCCCTGGCAGCATCCCCACGACGACCCAGGCGACGACGACGCTCGCGCCCAACACGAGCAAGATGAGAATTGCGAATAGGTCGAGCATGTTCACAACGAACCTCTATCCAACTGCAGGTAGCGAAACGGTACACGACGGCACAGCGACATCTCCCAGTTTGGCCTGTACAGGCGAACGACGCCAGGGACCAGATTGATATTCCTAGGCCTAGCAATTTTCGCTTCCTCCTCCGGCAACCACAGAAGGAGCAACGGGGAGCGGGAGTCGCCATCACCACAAAACGTTAGTTGCAGTCGGCAATCGGAGGGCTCCGCGCACAAAAAACCCCGCCGTATTTAGCGGCAGGGCTTTTTCGTAATTCTCTTTTAGCGATTCTTTTCTGGCCGCCGCTTTATCGCCACCACCGATTTACCGAAACCGCCGATAGACCAGCAAGGCAAGATCGGCGAGTCCAATCGCCGCCAGCACACCCAAACCGCCGCGGTCGCCATCACCGAAGCAGGTTAGCGGCGGGCCGACAGGTGCTCAGATTGCCCCCGCCGACGCGTGCTAGCGGGAGCGGCGTCGCCATCCGTAGAGAACGAGGGCGAGCATACCAATTGTGGCCAGAGCACTTGTTGAAGGTTCAGGTACAGCAGATATTGACTCAACGAGTACGTTATCAAGTGTAAAATCTACAGGAAGAGCTGCCGCGGTTCCGCCACGAATTACGATCTCGTCGAACGCCTCCACCAATGACGGTCCCGAATCAGCGGCAGATGCCGTTAGAAAGCCGTCAACACCCATGGTAATCTGCAGGGAGTTCAAAGTAAGGCGCTCAATCTCAATAAAGATCGAATGCGTCAGAGTAGAGTCCGTCAGATCGGGCATCGTCCCAACCTTCGTCGTTGACAGAAGCGTGTTGCTTCCACCTCCCATATCAGTGCCCACGTCACGATTTATCCTGCCAAAACCACCAGGGTCATACCCAGTGGTAATCGAGGAACGATATCCTGTGTGGCCAGATTCCGACCATTCATCCGACGCGACCGCATTGCCATTCGAGTTGTAAAGGCCAAATCTCAGGTTGTTGCCGTCACCCGATTGGACAGGTTGTGGAATCGGGTCGTTAAGTCGCAGGTCGAAACTTGCGCGAATCTTGTCTCCCGTATTCGGGCCAACCGCAACAAGTGGAAACGTGCCCAGTACGCGTGGAATGTTGACATCTACGACATCCACATGGAGGGCATTGCCACTTCCTATGAATGGATCGTTAGCGACAGCGACCTGCATGGTTGAGAGGCTCTTGTACCAAGCCAGGTCCAGGGGGTCGGCACCATTCGATCGACCGCCATCAGAAAAGGTATCATGAGCGATGATCGCGGCGGAGGAACGTTCGCCTGTAAGGGTAAAGGCCAGAAGGCATGTAACGAAAATAGATGGTCTCATGGCGAGCAGCTCCTGATTGGATGTCCAATAAACAGGGCAACAAAAAAGCTGTCAGGAACCTCGGCCGAAGCGGTTGCTCGGCGTATGAGAGCCCGGACAGCATTTTGAGTAGGAGGTGGCGATACCTGAGGGCGTTGAATCACATCGCATTCTCACCCGTCGGAGGGGTGATGTCAACGAGATTCTTGCATCACTTGCCTACCGCCAGCCGGCCTTGATCTGCTTCCGCGGGTGATACCGGGCACTGAGCGTCTAAGCTGGCTGCCGTTAGCTGCATCGGTGCGAACCACCCCGGAGCTTCTTGACGCCACGGTTAAAGCTCCTTGCCATTGAATCTCCTGGACTAACGCACTTTCCCATTCGATAGCAAACGTCCCGGCGACGAGCAGCCTCCTGACGGGCTTCAGCGTCTCCACTGCCTCAGCCTGTGGACGCCATATCCGAGAATCGCCATATCCCAGAGGCAGAGTTGCTTTCCAACCAGCCCCGCGCTGACAACTTTGAGTTCCCCATCCAGCACCCGGTGACCAAAAAAAGTATTTTTGAAATCGTCCAGTGAATCTGCTAGGTTGTCCTCTCGAGGGTGCCGGCTGTCGGTCTTGGGCAACACTTCTTAAGCATCTCAAACAACGAACCGGGGCTCAGCTCACCACACCGCGGCCCCGGCGACAGGCCGCTCGGTTGGTCTGTTCTTTGGCAACTTGGTTAATGCGTTGTGCGCCTGCCTGCCACTCGCCCGGCGTGCTGGCGCGCGTCGCTCTGTCCGCTCGCCTTCTCCGCTCTCTATCAGGAGAAGCTAGAAGGGCTTTCGCAGCTTCGCGCCCCAGGAATTCTTTGGCATCGCATCGCGACCTACCGTCAATAAACGTAACGACTTGCCGACAAGGATGTTACGCCGCTATCTTACCTAGACTCGGACAGATTGAAGGGCCGCTAAGTTGGCTGCTGGCAAGGGGTTCGATTTTTTTGGCGGTCCGCTCGAATTTGCCCCTCGGGGCGAAAAAATTCGTGCCTTCACAAACGGCCGATGGGTGGCACCAAAGCGAGATTGACGCCCTCTGCGAGGCTGCGATAGCCTACCGGGGCTCGGATGAAATCGCTGTCGAACATCCCCGCGATGTCTCGCGAGGGTCAAATGAATCCGGGTGCTTTGCGATTCCTGTCGGGGCGTCCGCCTACGGTCGTCTCCCTTCGCCACAACCCGCGTGGAATGGATGCCACCCATGCCCGAGCAGCCCTCGGCCGAGTTACTCTCGCAACTTGAACAACTCGGCCTGGCCACGGCAGAGCAAGTGGCTTCTGTGCGCCCGCGGGTGCGCAAGCTGGCGGGCAAGCTTCCCTGGTTCGACTCGCTGTGGGTCGACGGGCTGCGCCAAGCGCGCCTGGTCACGCCCTATCAGGCGACGGAGTTGAGTGCGGGTCGCGGTGAGCGGCTGCGAGTTGGGCCCTATGTCATCCAACAGCCGGTGCCGCAGTGCCACTATGCCCGTGTCTACGAGGCCAGGGAGATTGCCACGCAGCGTCCGGTCCGCTTGTTAGTCTCACCCCTGGGACAACACGAACCGGCCCTGCTGCAACGAAAGCTGCGCGGTTTGATGGAGTCAGCGACCCATTTGACGAGCGCGTGTCTGCCCCCGGTGACCGAGGCGGGCAATGATGAGCGAGCCCAGCCTTATCGGTTGTGGGTTGCGGCGGAGGTCGTTGAGGGTACGTCGGCCGCCGAGTGGATGGTTGGTTCCGGGCGATTCCCGCCGGAGGCGGTGCTGGAAATCGCCAGGCAGATGATTCAAGGTTTGGCGGAGTTGGAGAGACTCGAACTGGTACACGCCGATCTTGGCGCGGCCGGGTTGGTGATCGACCACGAAGGAGTCGTGCGACTGCCCCATGCGGGAGTTCGCGCGGTGTTGCGACCCGAGGAGGGATACGGAGCGGCCGACTTGAATCCCGCAGCCTACGATTACCTGGCTCCGGAACGTGTGGCGGAAGGAACGGCACCGACGATCGCCAGTGACATTTATGCCTGCGGCTGCTTGTGGTGGTATCTGTTGACGGGACGAGGACCCCTTGGCGGAGGCGATAGTTTGGCTCGCATGCAGTCAGCGCATCGGGCGAAAATAGTCGACGTCTGTCGGCTGGCACCCGAGACACCACCGGAGTTGGCGGCGGCCATTCGGCATTGCACACAAAGGGAGCCAGGTCGCCGGCCGGAATCGTTTGCCGACTTGATCAGGCAGTTGGGCACGCCGACGGATGCGGGGCGCGAGAGCCTGGCAGCCTGTTTCCAACCGTCGGGTCGGTCTTCGCTGTTACGTGGCCTAGCGCCGCGACGCGATCCGAATATGCAAGCGGTGCGACCATGGATGCTGGCCACGGCCGGAAGTTTATTGGTCATGGCGGTGGTGATGTGGCCTTTGTTACGAGGTTCATGGCGACCTCCTGTCGCCAGCGTGCCATCGACGGCGGAGATCGAAACGCCAATCGAGACCGAGACGACGAGCCGCCGAGGCGCCGAGGACTTAAGTGGGCCGACGAATTTCGGTCAGGGCAATGTGATCGGTTCAGAAGAGCCGGGGAGCGAAAGACGGCCGCGGGAGAATGTGTTGTTGCTACCGGCCGATCGACCGCTCAAGATCGCGGATCTGAGCTTGCGACCTGGACTGATCGTCCGCGGTCTGAATCAATCTCGCCCGAGAGTTGAGGTTCCGGCAACGGGGCTTGTCGTTGATGTCGACGATGTCCGCTTCGAGGATATCGACTTTGTGGCGGTCGACCGTCCCGGCGCGACGAGGAGAAACGGTGCGCTGCTTGTGGCCCGCTGCCGGCGAATTTAATTTCGAGGTTGCTCGTTTCAAGCCGCTCCGAACGCTCCGCGGGCGGCGATTGTTTGGGCCGACCTGGAAGGGGGCGCGACGGAACTGGGTGCCAGAGCGCAACTGCTCTTGGTTTCCGATTGTCTCGTTCGCGGCACGGCGACCGCGCTGGCCATGAGATCGACCGACAACCGTACGGTCGAAATGAACAATACGCTCGTGTTGGGTCCGGGGCCGCTGCTGCAGATCGGCCGTTGTCCACGCCTGGAAGAGCCGCTGACCGTGAACCTGTCGCAGGTGACGTTACGTGGCGCGGCCGCCCTGGTGGAGTTCCGTTACGAGACAGTTCATGAAGAACCCGGCAAGGTTGCCATCGACGCGAAGAATTGCGTGTTCGCTCCGGCGGGAGGAGGGGCGTTGTTGTTTTGTCGTGGCTTGCCGTCGCCCGCGCGACTGCTACACCGCATCGAATGGACCGGAGAAGGTTCCCTGTTAGCGGAGCATTCGCCTGTCGCGGTTTGGCAATCGGATACAGCTTCGCCGATGCCGGTCGACGACTCCGAACTTTCGATCGATGGACTTTCTCGCAGCCGGTTTTCCTTCGCTGGCAGCGAGTCGGGCAGGGCCTCCGACTCCGTGGTTACGAAATGGAGCGCACCTCTGGCAACAAAAACACCACCCGGCGTGAATCGCCGAGTGGTGTCTGGTGGTCGCGAACAGTAGTGATTGCCGACTACTAGAGGCGATTGTCGTTGCCGATGACTTCGTTACCGGCACGGGTCGTATAAGCTCTCCATACGAGGGGGTCGATGTCGTCGGATACTTGATGGACCGAGTTACCCATCATGACCACGTTGACACCGCCGGGGTGGTAGCTGCGGGCCGTGACAGCGGCAAAGGTCGGCGTGTCGTCACCGGTGCCGAGTCCCTTACCTTCCTGCCAGTTGGTCCAGTCGACGTCGTACATGTCGCCGCTTTCGTCACACATCACTCTAGCGTTAGGAGTGTACACGGAGGTAAAGCCGGTCTGGTGGGCGCGACCATCGATCCACTCGGTGTGTCCGGAGTTCTGCTTGAAGTCACCTTCCAGGCTGCAGATGTCAAGGTAATCGGCAGCGGTCGGATCGGGAATGGCGTTTTCGAGATCCGCCAGGTCCTTCGCCGCGTTGCGGTAGTAAGGATTCCAGCCCTTCACCTCGGCCAAGCAGACAGTTTCATTGGCACCGTCCTTGAAAGCAGACAACTTCAAACGGCTATCGGGATAAAAAGCTCCGTCGCCTCCTTGGTCATTGGCGGGATCGTAGACCAACCAGGTGCCCAGATTGACGGCGTAGTTGATGGGATAATGGATCGGTTCGCCGCCGCTGTAGCGAACCTCGTCCTTGACTTCCGAAGGGCAAAGATAAACAGGAACACGTACCGCGCCCAACGAAGTGGTGCTGCCGTCGGCGGTCACGATCTCAATGGAAGTGCTATACGATTGCGAGAAATCAATATTTTGGAACAGCTTGTTCTGTTCCAGGTAAGGAAGGAGACGAGCCTGGGCGGACCAGCCATTGATGTCGTCGCTACCTGTGGTCGTGGGAGTCGAGTTCCAGCTTCCGGGCAGAACACCGTTATTGCGATTCTGGAACGCCATGATGGCACGATGAACTTCACGCATGTTGTTCTGGCAAGCGGTCGCATTGGCGCTTTCCAGCATGCTGTTAATTCCGGGAAAGATCATCGCCAGCAAAATGCCAATGATGAGGATGACCACCATTAGCTCGATGAGCGTGAAGCCGGTTCGGGCTCGGCGGCGGAAAGAGTGAGAGGACTTCATAAGGGAGAACCTTTCTCAAAAAACGGTGTAGAGTGGCTCAGGAGCGTGATACTGAGACTCGTTATCAATAAGAGATGTGCCCATTCTAGTGAGTTCAGTTCCCCTGTCAACCCATGCTTACAAGGCGGATTCCTGACCTCGCCTAGGTCTATAGAGTGCCTCATAAGATGTTGATAATAAAAGGGTTAAAGACCTGTTAGTTCGGCGAGACGATCCGGTTCACTAACGATCGACACGGGCCGATCAGTCCATGGCGCTAGGAGATCTTGCTATTCAGAGGGTGCTCCGATGAAGAGGGCGCGAAGAATGAATCTCGGGGCGGCGAACGAGCGGACACGACCCGCTAGAATGCTATCGAGGCCGGTGGCTGCCATGCCCCGGTCGCTGACAAGTCCCCCATCACTAACATGCCCCGCTCGCTGTCATGATGAAGGCGTACGGCTAGAGACCATCCTTCCCCGAGCGAAGAACTCTCATTAAACAAGCTTCAATCGGACACTTCTCCGCATTCTTTTGAGACCTGCTGATCCCTTCGAGAGGATTTTGAAATGAGATTGAGGCTACTGAATTTCGCCTTCTGCGCCCTGCTGGCTTCGAACGTTTGTCCTTCGACTCAAGCGGAAGACTGGCCCATGTGGCGATTTGATTCGGGTCGGAACGCGGCCTCGCCAGGACAGCTGCCTGCAGACTTGAGTCTGCAGTGGTCGCGTCATTACGCCGCACCTCAACCAGCCTGGCCAGAAGATGCCCGTTTGATGTTCGACGCCGCCTACGAACCGGTGGTGGCGGGTTCGACGTTGTTCTTGGCCTCGGCCCAAAATGATTCGGTCACGGCGATCGACACCCGCTCGGGAGAAAAGCGGTGGCAGTTCTTCGCCGAGGGGCCGGTGCGTTTCGCGCCGGTGGCCGTCGACGACAAGGTCTATTTTGGTTCGGACGATGGTTGCGTTTACGGTTTGGCCGCGGAAGACGGCCGACTGCTTTGGAAGTTCAATGCAGGTGAGTCAGCCCGCAAAGTGATTGGGAACGATCGTCTCACGTCGGTGTGGCCGATTCGCGGAGGCCCCGCGCTGGCCGACGGACGTCTTTATTTCACAGTCGGTGTTTGGCCATTTGAAGGTAACTTTCTCTACTCACTCGACGTCTCGTCGGAGAGTCCGGCGGGAGTCGCTCCCAGCCACACGGTCGAGGCGTTACCCGATCTCACACCGCAAGGCTATTTGGCTGTCAGCGGAGAGCGACTTTACATTCCTTGCGGACGCGGCGTGCCTGGTTATTACCACCTGGGAGCCAGGGCTTTCCAACCACTCAACTACAGCGCACGCGGTCTTACCGATTATCACGTCACCGCCAACGGCTCGTACCTCTTTCACGCGAACCGCATCATCAAGATCGAAACACGGAAGATGATGCCGCTGAACGTACCCCGACCGGTTTGCGAAGGCTCGATGATCTACATCCCCCAGGGTACCAACCTGGTGGCGGCCGATTTGGAAAACCAGATGGAATCGGAGCAGCCCGCGGGCAAGCAGCCGGCGGAGCCGCCCAAGTTCAAAGCGAGCTGGCACGTGACCGGCGAAATGGTCAAGGCGGCGCTTCCCCAGGGAGAGTCGCAGCAGGTTCAAGAAGGCCCGCTGACCGTCGACATCAAGTCGGGCAATCGAGTTTATGGACGGCTTGGCAACGTCGTGTTTGCGGCTGACGCCGCCGGAGAGGGCAAGCCCGCTCGGGTTTCGTGGGCGGCGGTTATCGAAGGTGAGCCGGCCAGCGTGATCGCGGCCGACGATCGACTCTTTGTCACGACGCGTGCCGGAGATCTGCTTTGTTTTGGGAGCGACTCGGAGTCGCCGCGAGCTTACCCGGCCATGGCGGTGCAGTTGCCAGAAGAGAATTCGGAGTTGAGCGACAAGGTGGCCCAACTTATTGAGAAGACGAAAGCTCGCAGCGGTTATTGTCTGGTTTGGGGACTTCAGGACGGTGCTCTGGTCGATGAGTTGTTGCGTCAGACCGAACTGCGTGTCGTGGCGATCGATCCCGATCCGAAGCGAGTTGACGCCTTGCGCCGTCGGCTCGACGATCGAGGTTTGTATGGCTATCGCGCCGTGGCCCTGGTCGCGGAACCTCGTCAGGTTCCACTCCCGCCGTACATGGCCAACCTGATTGTCTCCGAAGATACGAGCCGACTTGGCGATGCCACGGACAACCGATTCGCGGAGGAACTGTTCCACCCGCTGCGTCCCTATGGCGGCACGGCGGCATTGTCGCTTTCGTCAAGTCAACAAGAGTCCCTCAGTGACGCGGCGAAGGAACTCTCCAGTGCAAAGGTCGAGTCCCATCAAGGGCTGACGCATCTGGTGCGTGACGGAGCGCTCGTTGGTTCGGCCAACTGGTCGCACGAATATGGCGATCCCTCCAACTCACTGATGTCCCAAGACACGCTGGTGAAAGCACCGCTGGGTGTGTTGTGGTTTGGCGGTCCTGCTTCGGATACGAAATTGTTCTTCGACCGTCACTTCTGGGGACCGAGCCTGACAGTGATCGACGGCCGGATGTTTTTGCAGGGTCACACCACGCTGGGCGCGGCCGATATCTATACCGGTCGCATGCTCTGGGAGAAGACCATCACCAAGGGTTCCAGTCCCGGGCGGCGCGGCAATTTCTACGACGGCGACGACCACACCGGCTATCACTTCTGTGCCGTCGAAGACGCGATCTATCTGGCGTACACCAAGAAATGTCTGAAGATCGATCCGCTGACCGGGAAGACGATTACCGAAATCAAACAGCCGATTGAGACCGGCAGCTGGGGGCGTATCCGAGTTTGGAACGATCTCTTGATCGGAACCGTTTTCGATGATGAGAAATATGCGGGCACCGCGCCGAGCAAACTGGTAGCCGTGAACCGTCACACCGGCAAGCTCGTTTGGAAACGCGACGCGGTAGCCAGTTGCCCCGTCGTCGCCATCGGTGGCGATCGTGTGTTTTACTTTGACGGTCACTTGAAGGCGCTTTACAACGACATCGGTCGTGGTGGCGTGGTCCCGGAGACAGGCGATGTGCGGCGCCTCACGGCGCTCGACGTGGCGACAGGCGAGATTGTTTGGGATCACGAATCCGACATTCCCATTACCTGGCTGGCCTACTCCAAGGATCAGCAGATTCTGGTCGCCTCCAATCGTCAGGGCATTCAAGCCCGACGCGCTGAAGATGGCGAGTTCTTGTGGGACAAGAAGGCCAAGGGTCGCGGTTTCGCTGGCCATCCGGAGAGTCGGTGGGATCGCGTGATTCTTTGGAAGGATCGCATCATCGATCAGCGCGGACCGGGCGTGCAGTATTTCATGGAGACCGGCGATCCGATCACCAAGGCGCACCCCATCAGCGGCGAGGAAGTGAATTGGGAGTTCACGGCCAGTGGCCATCATTGCGCGTATGCCATCGCCAACGAGCATCTGATGACGTTCCGGGCGGCGACGGCGGGCTTTGCCGATATGAAGACGAGCAGCTCCGCGCGACTCAACGGTTTTCGCGCCGGTTGTCGCAATAGCCTGATCCCCGCCGGCGGGATCATGAACGCGCCGAATTTCGCACACGGCTGTAGCTGCAGTTACAACCTGTTCACATCGCTGGCCCTGGTGCATCGTCCGGAAAACGATGTTTGGACCTACAGCGCGGTGAAGGCGCCCGAGGCTCCCGTCTCGCGGGTGGGAATTAACTTTGCTGCTCCGGGAGATCGGCTGGCCGCCAATGGCACGCTATGGATGGATTACCCCAGCAAGCGGAGTGAATCGTATCGCTTGCCGAACGTTGCCGGTTCCTCGCCCGAGGTGCCGGTCGCGTTGGATGCCGACCAGCCACGTTGGTTCCGCAATCACCCAACCCAAGTCGAAGGGGGCGAGAACCGCTGGGTGGCGGCCTCCGGTGTCGAGAATCTCAAGTCGCTCACGGTCGACTTGAACCAATATGCGACGACGCCAACCGATTACAGGGTCGTGCTCTACTTTGCCGAGCCGGAAGATCTGGAAGCGGGAGAGCGCGTCTTCCACGTGAAGGTTGGCGACAAACAGGTCGTCGAGAATCTTGATGTGGCCAAGGAATCGGGAGGGCGTAACCGCTTGCTGGTGAAAGAACTGAGCGGAGTCCCCGCTACCAAGCAACTCAAGATTGAACTGGTGCCGGTAACCGGTCAAACGGTGCTGTGCGGTGTCGAAATCGTGGCTGAACAGGCCGAGGCGGTTGAGCAGGATCTCGACTAGCGAGGCCGCCCCGGTCGACTCGCGGCCGATGGAATTTTCTGCTTTTCGCCCCGGTATGTCGCGGCGATTTCGTCGGGAGCCAGCGCAATCGCCTCATCGAACGTAGCGATCGCCGCGGAGAACTGACCGGCATTGGCCTGGGCTCTGGCGAGAGCGTACAGCGCTCTGTGATCCTGGCGTTTCGTTGCCTCGCACAGGCGTGTGGCAAGTGCAACGGCTTCTCTTGGTCGCCGAATCGAAGGATCCTTGGCAAGAGTGAGTACATGAATGAGGCCCAACGCCGCGTCCCGATTGCCAGAGTTTCTTTGAAGGACACCGCGGAAGCCCTTTTCGGCTTCGGCAAAGCGACCGAGTTGCAGCGCCGCTTGGGCGCGGAGAAAGTGCGATTGCACATCGGTCGGTCTCCGTTGGAGAACCCGGTTCATGTCATCCAAAGCTGTCTGGGAGTCGCCGAGTTTGAGCGACATCTGGGCACGCAATATCCGCGCTCGATCTTCCGATGGCTTCAGCGAGATTGCCTTTTCGAGATCAGCAATTGCCGATTGAATGTCGCCAAGTTGAGAGAAACAGAGGGCGCGATTTAGGTAGACTTCCGCGGCGGGTTCTCCGAGCATGGCATCCGTGCCATTTTTCTTCTTGAGATTCTTGAGCCGAACGGTGAGAGCTTCGTTATACTGCTCGATCGCCTCTGGGAATTCTTTCCGTCGCGCGAGGAAATTACCGCGTGAGACATATATCTTGTCGAACTTTGGATCGATCGATTCGACCTTCTGATACTGGTCGAGAACTTCTTGCTTGTCCACGCCCAAGATTCCAGTAACTTCCGCGTGCGCGACGTAGGCGTCAAGCACATGCGAGTCGAATCTCTTGTTCTCCTCTTCGGGACGCGAGTTGAGAGCGTCTGGCTTGCGCTCAATAACGACTGCAAAATCGTCGGCTGCCTTGCGCAAGAGTTTCAGCCTCTGCTCCTCTTCGTTAGCTCTATCTGACATCTTGAGAAGACTGAGCCCTCGCCCGAGGCGAGCACGAAGGGAATTCGGATTCTTCGTCAACACATCTTCGTAGATGTCGGCCCAGTCCTTGTTTCGATCCACGGTGGCCATCGACAGTACCGCCACCAGGACGCACGAGACGACGCTCGCCCAAACGGCATGGCGGGCCAGGAGCGTCCACAACACGTACGACAAACCGAGCGCGACTCCCACCATCGGTAGGTAGAGGCGATGTTCGTACATCATCTCCAACGGCAGAATCGTCGACTCGATCGCCAAGTGGATAAAGAACCACAGAATGGCGAATGAGATTAGCCTCTGCCGGGGCGCGAGCCATATCGCCAGACCAAGCAGCCCGAATATTGTGGCCAGCGACAGAATCGAACTGGGCGGGCTGAAGAGTGAGGTCGAAGTCTCAATCTCATGCAGCAGGCTCAGATTGTCGGGGATCGGCAGTGCGAGCAAATACATGTATCGCAGCACCACCCGTGGCTGTGTGTAGAGCCGCTCCATCATGGTGAAGTCTCTCTGGCTGTAACCGTTGTTGAGTCGCACCAACGGATTCCAAGCGGTTTTTTCCTCGAAGGTGGCCATGCCCGCCAGGCCGACCCCGACCGCCAGCAGCAAGGCGACCAGGGCGATGACTTGCACATCGCGGCGTTTGAACCAGGCGATGCTCAGGTCCTGGAAGAAGAACCATTCGTAGAGAGGAATAATCAGAATCAAGGGCAGCGCCAGCTGCTTCGACCCCCAGGAGAGAGCGAAGCAGATCGGTACACCGCACCAGAGCGAGATGCGCCATGCCCCCCAGGGCTGGAGCCGACCGAGCAGATAACACAACAAGGCCAGCAGATAGAAGAGCGTGGCCATGCTGGTCATGCGCTGCACGATGTAGGTCACGGCCTGGGTTTGGATGGGATGGGCGACGAAGAGTCCCGCGGCAAACAGGGCCATGGGGACGGACCAGTCGGGGGTGCTGCCGCGTCGCTCCTTGGTTGTGAGTCGGTGCAGCTGACGAAATGTCAGCAGTGCAAAGAAGTAAACCAGCACACCATTGACGGCATGGATGGCAATGTTGACGGCGTGATAGCCGCGCGGATTGAGCCCGCCAAAAGCGTGATTTACGGCGAAGCTGGCAAACGCCAGAGGGCGGCGACCGTCAGGACGACTCTTGAAGGCGGCTGCATAGAGATTGGAGCCGCTCAACTCCGACACTTGAGCAATCCAGTTCTCAGTAATCGAATTGGCGTCGTCGAAGGCAAAGGGATGGTCGTAGGTGCCCGAGTAAATGGTGAACGTCAACGCCACCAAGGCGACGATGACAAGGCCGTGCCGCAGGTAGCTCCAGAGACTATTCGATTCTCGTTTCAATGAAGTAGGACCTTATTTGAAAAGGGTCGATAGTCGAAACTTGCCACGCGGCTGGCCATGCCGCCGGGCATGCCAGCGGGGGCCGGCGGACTGTCGCGGATCGCCCGCCGAGCCGAGTATTCGAGTTTAATCGATCGGAAGCGTGCCGTGCAGTTCGCTCGCAATAAAATGGAATCGCCTTCCGTCTGGGGTGAAGAATCGCCTCGTGCGACGCGGTTTCGATCGGGCGAGCCGGTGGAATTCGCTGCACGGAGGGCGTAACATGGACTCAGCCCGTAGCCGTCAGTCAGCCATGCAGCCGACATTCCCTTTGACGAGCGATTCAAATTGGCGAGCGATTCAATTCTTGCGAGGAACGATTATGCGTAACTGGCACTTTCTGATGTTGACTAGTTTGACTCTGACCGCGTTCGCCGTGCTCTCGCTCGCGTCGAGCGCCAGCTGGGCGGAAGTCGGCGACCAGAATGAAGACTCCGACGAAGCGGGATTCGTCTCCCTCTTCGACGGCGAGTCGCTTAAAGGCTGGACATTGAATCGACCCGGGGGGTATGTGGTCGAAGATGGAAACATCGTGTGCTTGAAGGATAAGGGGGGCTTTCTCTACACCGACAAAGAATACGGAGACTTTGTCTTTAGGTTTGAATTCAAACTCTCTGCCGATGCCAACAATGGTGTTGGGATTCGCACGCCCAAGAATGCCGATCCCGCCTATGCCGGGATGGAGATCCAGATCCTCGACAATTCTTCCCAGAAGTGGCCGGGGTTGAAGCCCTATCAAGTCCACGGTTCTATCTATGGGGTGGCGGCCGCCAAGCGCGGTCATCTCAAACCGGTCGGCGAGTGGAATTCGCAAGAGATTACCTGTCGCGGTAAGCAGGTGACCATCAAGCTCAATGGCGAGACGATTGTCGATGCCGATATCGAGGAGGCGAGCAAGCCAAAGACGCTCGACGGGGTACCGCATCCGGGACTGGAACGCGAGCAGGGCTTTATCGCCTTCTGTGGACATGGATCGCGGGTTGAATTTCGCAATATTCGCATCAAGACGCTCGACGGCGAATAGCGATTTGTGAACGCATCCGGGCTGCCCTTTTCGGCATAACCGGAGCAACTGCACCACGCTCGGCGGGCGCTGCGGCTTCCAGCCAGGGATGCACCAGCTGGCTTTGACCGTCGGTTTGCAGGGACCTAGTCTTTTCTTGGGCCGGACAAGAATGCGCCGGTTCCACGCCTAGATTCCGCCCTGTTACCCGTCTGTCGAGCCCGCCACGATGACCCTCCCACGCGAAGACGATTTGCTCTCGAAGCTGACCGAAGGCGCGCCCGATGCCTGGAACGAGGTCACGGCCACGCCTCCGGTTGATGAAATGGAGGTGGACGGCAGCGAGTCGTCGTCCTCGAAGGTGGAGGACGAGAAGCTGAATCAGCTGTTGGGTCGGGTTCAGCAGATTGCCAATCAGGGACGGACGGTCGCCGACCCGACGATGAATCAAGCTTCGAAGGGGGTTGGCGAGCAGGAGATGAATCGTCTTGCCGGAAACAATGGCACGGCAGCGCAGGAAGAGGAGTTCATGCCGATCGAGCCGACGTCGTTCGAGTCGGCCAAATTGACGGCCAGCGAAGTCGAGGCCCTGGTTCTCAAGTACATGCTGGCTCGCGGCGACGCCGTCGGACGGGACGTTTCCGATCAGGTCAAGCTACCCTTCCTATTGATCGAGAACCTGCTCGCCGTGCTCAAGCGGGAGCAACTTGTCGCCCACCGGGGATCGGCCCCGATGAACGACTACATCTATACCTTGACCGATATTGGTCGCGAGCGTGCCCGGCGACTCTCGGAGCATTGCACCTACTACGGCGCGGCGCCGGTCGTATTGGCCGAGTATATCGCGAGCGTTAACGCGCAATCGCTGGCCTGCCAGCACCCCACCGAAGACGATCTGCATCGCGCGTTTGAAGACTTGCTCATCGACAAGACCATGTTGAAGCGGCTCGGCCCGGCAATCAATTCGGGACGTGGACTGTTCCTGTTCGGCGCCCCTGGCAATGGCAAAACGAGCATCGCCGAAAGAGTTACGGGCTGTTTTGGTGAGGCGATCTGGATTCCCCGCGCGATTGGAGTCGACGGCGAAATCATTCGACTGTTCGATCCGGTGAATCATGAGGAACTGCCCTTGCCCGAGGGCAAGGGCCTGCTGCATGAAGACAAGATTGATCGTCGTTGGGTCCGCATTCGTCGACCAACCATTGTGGTGGGTGGCGAGTTGACCATGGAAAGTCTGGAGATCAACTTCAGCAGTCAGACAGGTATTTCCGAAGCGCCGATGCAGCTGAAGAGTAACTGTGGAACGCTGGTGATCGACGACTTCGGGCGGCAGCGAATGAGTACCGACGAGCTGCTCAACCGGTGGATTGTTCCCCTGGAAAAACGGTACGACTTCTTGAACTTACCTGGTGGAAAGAAGGTACAGGTGCCGTTCGACCAATTGATCGTTTTCTCCACGAACCTGGAGCCGCGCGATCTGGTAGACGAAGCTTTCCTGCGTCGAATTCCCTACAAGATTGAAGCCACCGATCCTTCGGAGGCCAACTTCCGCAAGTTGTTCGAGATTATGGCGCCGATTGTGGGCTGCGAGTACGATGCCGCGTCGGTCGACTACCTCATCGAGAAGCACTACAAGGCGGTCGATCGACCGTTTCGTTGTTGCCAACCTCGGGATCTCTTGATGCAGATCCGCAATTTCTGCCACTATCAGAAGACGCCCACGCGGATGACGCCCGAGCTCTTCGATTTCGCGGTCGACAACTACTTTGCCGTGATGTAATCGCAACTCGGTAGCGGCTACGCTTTGAAGAAAGCGACACGGCGGGACTTGTGGATGCGAGACGTCCCGAGATGGGAGGCGCTGGCTGGATTTATCGGTACGGTCGATTTGTATCGCGGCGGCCGCGATTCCTCATATTTGAACGCGGAGGCGCCATGTTTCGAGCGTAGTGATCTTGCATACGCCTCTCCAGCCGATTCACATTGACGGTGTCCTTCTGCCGCTGAAAGTGGCGAATCGCGTTCATCAGAGACTCGCGAGCGGCATCGAAGTCTCCATTCGCGGCATGAACCGCCGCCTGGACCTCGTGGTACTTGGCCCAGATCCCGGCCAGTTTCTTGATGAGCTCGGCCTTCTGCTTCTGTTCTTGCTTGGTCTTGGCAGGCAGTTCCTTTACCAGCACCTCCTTCTTCTCCAGCAGTTCTTGCGCGGGGGCGATCGTCTTGCTGGCGGCGACGGGATCGTATAGTTCATCGTCGCCGCTAGTCGCAAGCAGTTCTGAGTACGCGATCCTCACATCCCAGGCGTGAGGCTGGAGATCCAGGGCCCGGCGAAATTTGGCGGCGGCCGTCCTGAAGTCGCCTTGTCGAGAGGCCAAGCGACCCTCGTCGGCGATTTTCTTGATGGTCTTACTATCGAGCGCGACAAACTCGTCCCGGAGATTTTCCGGTGCTTCCTTGCCTGAGGGTTTCCAACCGAACTCCTCCTGGAAGAGCTTGTCGATGCTGCGGTAGCTCATGCCGCCATAAACTTGTCCGCCTGCCATAAACACATGCGGAACGCCAGTGAGGACAAAGCTCTTGGCCAGGTCACCGTCCTGCCGCTCACGCCGGGTGAGTGTGTCGGAGGTCATGGCCTTTTCAAACTCGTCCCTGCCGACGACTTCGCGTGCCTTGTCGGAGGCCTTCTCGGCGGTCATCTCTTCTTGGTTGTCGTACAACCAGTTGACATATGTTTCGAACACCTCCGGATCGGCGATCGCCACGGCGGTGGCGTAGCGGACCAATTTGCAGGCATCCTTGTGATCTTCCGAAAGCTTGGCCCCGCGCATCATGTCGTTGCATTTCCAGAGCGGGAAGAAACGCATGTCGACCCGCAACTGACCCGGGTACTGGGCCATGATCGCCTTGAGGACGTCGTTGGCACTCTTACAGTGAGGGCAGGTAGGACAGGTGAACGTGACAATTTTATTGGGCGCGTCTCGCGGGCCCTTCGAGGTCCAAACGATCTCTCCACCGTCGGGCACTCGCTCCAGCGCCATCACATCGAGCACGTCGTCGATTGACTTGACGCCCAGGACCGTTTTCAGGTCGATTTCGACGAGCGTCGAGGGAGGTCCCGAGTGGGCCAGACTCATCAACGCGGTCTGCCCTCCGATAAACAGCAGGGCCAACACGACGTGCAAGGCGATCGGCGAGAAGGGAAGCGTTGGCACATTCGCTTTCCATCGCCGGTATTGCCGGTGACACCAATCCTGGCTGGCGTAGAGCAGCGAAAGAATGAAGAACAGCAGATTGACCCCATGCAGGGCGACGCAGTAGTAGCAGAATTCCCCCAGGACCGTACCCATAATGACGATCGACCAGATGCCGGCAGCGACTCCTACCGCGGACGTCACCGGGAGCAACATCGAGAGAGGTGGCGCCAGGGAGATCTGAAAACTGAATCTCGCCATGAACAGGATCAGGCCGGCGACGAGGAAATAGCCCGCCGACCAAGTCGTCAACGAGATGCCCAGCACACGACTATATTCACTCTTGAGAACAATTCCGCAGCCTTGATTCACACCGCAACCAGGGGGCAGATTGTCGCCGCGAGTCGAGAGAATCAGAAAAATGGTGAGTCCGAAGCCAATCGCCCAGGCAATCCACAGCGCGATATAAATTGCGAAACTTGGTTCCGCGGCACGGGACGAGCCGGGCGGAGCGTCTTGAGCTGGATTCTTCGAATTCGACATCAATCAACTCAAATTCACGCTCGAGATCTCAACCGATCCGCCTACCGCCAAGTTCGGCTTCCGTGGCGCCTGTCTGCACGGTTGCCCGTCGGCACCGTTTACCCCTCTGAACCGTCATTCTGTCAGAATCGTCTGTCTGCACAGCGGTCGACTTGGCCCCTGATGAACCGGGTATGGGAGCACCAGTCGTTTATTCAATTATAAGCTCATTCGGAGCGGAGCGGCTACCCTTTCGGGCGTTCCCATCTTGAGCCGAGGGCCCTGGCAACGAAGAATAGAAGAAATAGAGGTGACGGGGTGGTCCTCGCACACAGGTGAATTTCGACAGGTCCTCATGCAACTTACTCTTGCCATCTTGCTGGTGATCGCCTTGCTGGCGTTCTGGACGCTTAATCTCATCTCCATGCCCGGCAACTGGCTGGGACTTCTCGCTACGACGGTCTATTGGTATTTCACGCCTGCCGATGGAGTTCTGGCGATTGGAACAGGAGTCGTCGTCTGTTTTCTGGCTCTCGCGACCCTAGGGGAAGTAATCGAGTTCGTGGCAGGTTCCCTGGGCGCGGCCAAAGCCGGCGGCAGTAAACGGGCAGCGATCTTGGCGTTGATCGGATCGGTCGCGGGGGCCATTGCAGGCGCGGGCGTCGGGAGTGCCGTGCTACCCATCGTGGGAACGGTGTTGGGGGCACTCCTGCTGGGTGGACTCGGGGCGCTGATGGGCGCCATCTTGGGTGAGGCCGCCAAGGGGAGGACGTCTCAAGAGAGCTGGCAAGTCGGGAAGGCGGCATTTTGGGGGCGAATCTTCGGCAGCCTGGCCAAATCGGTGATCGGAGCGCTGGCGGTGGCCGTCGTGGCTGTATCACTTTGCTGCTGAGCGAAGCGACCACCTCAATCAAAAGCAATGCGAGAGAGAGGGGCCGGGCGTACGGGAGCGGTCAAGTTGCTCCCAGCCGAAAGGGGACCGCCGGAGAGAAGTGCGTCGGGTGGAGCCTAGCTGTGCGAGCGTTCCAGTCCAAAATCGAGCTTCAGTTGCTCGTCCGATTCTTCTTCCGGGTTGAGTTCTTTGAACAGCAGGCTCGGCTGGATGTCGCGATTGTGCTGATACTTGTCGCTGTCATATTCCGTGAACTCTCCGGTCAGTTCGTGATAGAAGATCTGACAGATGGGAACCCCGGGATAGATGCGGACGGGTTGGACGGCAAACATTTCCAGTGTCCAATAACCGCAAAAGCCGACATCCCCAAATCCCGCCGTGACATGCACAAAGAGGCCCAGTCGGCCCACGCTGCTACGGCCTTCGATCATCGGGACGAGATCGTGGGTTTCGGTACGCTCGGCTGTCCGGCCGAGATAGAGTTGGTTGGGGCTGAGCACTAGGCCGTCGGCGGGAATCTCGATGCGGCGAACCCGATTGGCGCTCTTCATGTCGAGCACCACTTCCTCATACACCATCAATTCGTCGTGGAGTGAGAGATTGTAGCTATTGGGATTGAGATGACGTTCGTCGAACGGGTCGATGACGATACTCTTTCCCTGTCGATGTTGGATTTCTTGACCGGACAGAATCATGATCGACCTTTTATCCTCACTGATAAAAAGAAACGGAAGATCACATCGAACTGGCTGAGATGTGGAGTTCGTCAGAAACGGCGAACACCGCTAGTTGAACGATAACACCGGGGAATCCCTCACGCTACCCCGGGGGGGAACCTGGCCGAACGTCGCTCTCACTTCACTCCCACGCGAGGGCAGTCATCGATCAGCGTGCATTCATTGCATTTCGGCTTACGAGCCGTGCAGACCAACCGCCCGTGCTGAATCATGCGATGGCTAAAATCGATCCACTCTTTGCGAGGGAGCCTTTCGCACAAATCGGCTTCGATCTTGACGGCATCTTTGTCGTCTTTGACCTTCGTGAGACCGGTCCTTTTGGATATCCGTCCTACGTGCGTGTCAACGACGACACCCGAGGCGATGCCATAGGCGGTTCCAAGCACCACGTTGGCGGTCTTTCGTCCCACGCCTGGTAATTCGACAAGCAGGTCGAGTTCGCGGGGTACATCGCTGTCGTAGAGATCGACCAACAACTGACAGCAGGCCTTGATATTCTTGGCCTTGTTCCGAAAGAAGCCGGTGCTCTTGATCGCCTTTTCTAGTGTCGAAAGTCGAACCGCTGCGAAGTCGTCGGCTGTCTTGTATTTCTTGAACAGCGAGCGAGTAACGATATTCACGCGTTCGTCCGTGCATTGCGCGGAGAGCATGGTGGCGACGAGTAGCTGCAATGGAGACCGAAAATTCAGCGAACAACGAGCGTAGCGATACTCGTTCCTGAGGTGGTCAACGATCTTAGCCGCATGCTTCTTGTCTTTGGCGGTGGCGCTCACGGAGGCAGTCTGCGTGTTGTGAAAAGATCAGTCTAATCCGGCGCATGGCAGCCAAAGGCTGCACGAGTTGCCACCGGAAACCTAAATCACGCCTCTGCCGAGAGGGATTGTCTCGAAGAATCAGGTGCGCTGTCAAGTAATCGTCCTGCGGTGGTCACTCTTTCGATGGACATCCGTGATAGTGGTTGATAGGAATTGCAACGCGCGGAGCCGAGAGCATGGAACGGTACTTGAAGAGAGATGCCCCTCATATGCAACGTTTCCTGAGGGCATGCGACGGTCTATTCAACTCGTCAGAATCGGAAGCAGAATCGCCTCAGCTGACTGAAAACCCTGGAGCGCGCAATCGAAGTCGAGTCATCTTGAACCCTGGGGCGCCGGAGCGGGTTGCCGCAATTGGAGGATATGCCAGTGTGCTCATGCGATTTTTCCGGCGGCCGGCTTGCCCAAGCTGGTGCCTTGGTTATTTGCTCCCTACAATAGCCCGTGGCAGCCTCGACGCCATCGCACATCCGTTCTTATTGAGACGAGAGCATGAATCCTGACTCCGACTATACCCCCCTCTTTCTGCGTGGTGTTGAGTTGTTCAATGACTGCGAATTCTTCGAATCGCATGACGTTTGGGAGGAGCTGTGGGCTGAATATCGGGGCCCTTCGCGCGAGTTCTATCAAGGGCTGATTCAGACGGCCGTCGCGCTCCATCATTTCTGCAACGGCAATATCCGCGGAGCGAGGAAGCTCTATTACAGTAGTCGCAAGTATCTTGAGCCCTACCGCCCCCACCACATTGGGATCGATCTGGACAAGCTTTTCGACGAGATGGAGGCCTGTTTTCAAGAGATCGTGTCGAGTGAAGAGGAGTTCCCCAAGGTGACGATCGTGGCGGACCTCATTCCGGATATCGAACTCGAACCGGCACCCGATCGCGCGACTTGACCCCCTCTAATCGCCGCTTTACCATCAATTGATTGGTTATTTCACTCTCCTTGAGCAAGTAATATGTCCGCCGCCGACGATGTAATTGATGAGATTCAGGGGAGCCTGATGGGCGAAGCCGACGACTCCGATACGACCGTTTCGGAACAGGTTGACCTGCCGCGAATGGAGCGGGCCGTGCGTGAGATTCTGGCCGCCGTCGGGGAAGATCCCGATCGCGAAGGTCTGAAAGACACCCCTCGTCGAGTGGCCAAGATGTACGCGGAGCTCTTTTCGGGGCTCCATGAAGACCCTCGGGCTCATTTGCAACGCGTGTTCACCGAACAGTACGACGAAGTGGTGCTGGTCCGCGACATCAGTTTCAATAGCATGTGCGAGCATCACCTGATGCCTTTCATGGGCAAAGCCCATATCGGGTATATGCCCGATGGCAAAGTTCTGGGGCTCAGCAAGCTGGCGCGCGTTGTCGAAGTGGTCGCTCACCGTCCTCAGGTTCAGGAGCGAATGACCGAGACGATTGCGGATCTTCTGGAGTCGGAGGCCAACGCCAAGGGGGTCGCCGTGGTGATTGAGGCAACGCATACCTGCATGACTGTACGCGGGGTTAGAAAGCCAGGCAGCTTGTGCGTCACATCGGCCATGAAGGGCCTCTTCCGTTCGCACTTGTCAAGTCGATCGGAAGTCATGTCGTTGATTTACGGAAGCCGCCGATAGATGCTACGACTGGTCGTCGCCCGCGGATGTGACGACCGTATCGGGGTAATACTGGCAGTACTCAATCCGCGCGTCGCTCGTGTGACGGACTCATTTTTCTTGGTATAGTCGCGGCTCGGCCCGGTTAGCTTATAGCCTATGGAGATCCTGCTCCAGTTCGTACTACGTTTGGCGTTCGGTCTCGCCGTGGCGATGGCATTAACGCCCCCCGCCCAGGTCACCGCCGGATTTTATCGCGTGCATGCCTATGTGCTGATGGGGTTACACGTTCTCGCGGCGCTCGTCGCTTCATCTTTGGAGAGTTATACCGCCACGGCTCCGATTGTCGGCGCGACTCTCAGCTATGTTGCCTCGATTGTCTGGCTCAACGAGAAACGACGCGCGGGGATCGTGTTGCTGTTGTTGATTGGTGTCGCGGCGTTCGTCGGCATCGCTTGGGGGCTCCCTCTTTTCCCGGCTTCCATGTCGACCGGCTCCGAACTGGCCGGCCCTTCGACCGCTCGGCTGGTCCTGGAGTGGATTGCACCGGTCGCCGGGGGGCTCGTGCTCGGCACGACAATTACCGCGATGTTTCTCGGCCACTGGTATCTTAATACGCCCACCATGGAGTTATCTCCGCTAAGGCGACTCATCATCTTGATGACCGTCTCGCTGCTGCTGAGAATGATGGTCAGCGGAACCGGTCTCGCGCTGCTGCTGACCTTCGACGCCTGGCCGGAGAAGATGTTCCTCTCTTTGCTACTACTACGCTGCTTCTCCGGCATTTTGCTGCCGCTGGTATTGGCTTGGATGACCTGGAAGACGCTCGACGTGCCAAATACCCAGAGCGCGACCGGTATCCTCTATGTCGGCGTGGTGACGACCTTTACCGGTGAGTTGACGGCTCAACTACTGTCCAGCCAGTTGGCGTTTCCCGTATAATCAGTCCCATGAACGTCACGTTCGCTTGCCCTCACTGCCGAGAACCGAATCGTCTTAACGTCACGCGCGACGACGTGGAGCTGAAGTGTGTGCACTGTCACGGGGAGCTGCCCACCCCCAAAGACGCCTGGATGGGGGCCAAGTTGCGGAAGTGTCTGGCTTGTCATTGCGATGAGTTATTTACCCGGAAGGATTTTCCACAACGGTTGGGGGTAGCGACGGTCGTGATCGGCTTTGCCGGTTTCCTTGTTGCGCAGTATTTTTACCAGTTCTGGATCGCGTACGGATTCCTGTTCGCCACGCTGGGCATCGACCTGTTGCTGTACGTCTTGATGGGGGAGGCGCTGGTCTGTTATCGCTGCGATGCCCACTATCGTGGCCTGGACGAAACAGGAGGTCACGGTGCCTTCGACCTGGAAACCCACGAGCGATATCGCCAGATTGCGGCTCGAGAGGAGGAGGCGGGCGTGACCGCTTCGATCCCGATCGAGGCCGCCAAGAGGAGTTGATGCTCGGCGGCCAACGCCTGTGAGCCGGCACGACTTCATCGACGTCACTTTCAGCAACTCGCTTTTCATCCCTCGGTGCAATTTGCAATACGTTCATGGATCAAGAACGAGAGCGAATTCTTGAAGATCTGCGTGGCATCGTTCGTGGCGAGGTTCGTTGCGACGATCTGTTCCTGCAGCTCTATGCGAGCGACGCGAGCATCTATGAGATTCGTCCTCTGGCCGTGGTGCGGCCGAGGAATGCCGCCGATGTGGTTGCTTGCTCGCAGTACGCCTATACCAATAATATTTCGCTCTTCCCCCGCGGAGCTGGTTCCGGTCTGGCGGGAGAATCGTTGGGCGCGGGCATTGTGCTCGATTTCTCGCGCTTCATGAATCGGGTCGTCCGAGTCGATGAAGAGCGGGTCCGCTTGCAGCCGGGTGTTATTCATGCCCATCTGAATCGACGCCTCGCGGAGAAAGGTCGCCAGTTTGGGCCGGACCCGGCCATGAGTCGCGTCACCACGATGGGAAGTGTTGTTTCCATTGACGCGGCCGGAAGCCACTCGCTCCGCTACGGATCGGCCCGCGATCATGTCGAAAGTTTGCAAGTCGTGTTGGCCGATGGCGAGTTGATGGAGATGGGAAGGGAACCACTCAGGCCATCGAGTGGGCAAAGTCCCCGTAAGCAAGCAATCGTCAGTGAGATTGCCGGATTGATTCAAGCCAACCGAGAGATGATCGCGGCCCAGCAGCCCGATTCGCCTCACAACCGTTGCGGATATCAGCTGTCGGATATTCTGAGCGAGACACACCTCGATGTGGCGAAGTTGCTTTCCGGCAGCGAAGGAACCTTGGCAACGATCACCGAATTGACCGTTCGCACGCAGACATCGCCGACCCACCGAGGCGTTGTACTGTTACTATTCGATCGACTGGAGCAGGCCGCGGCAGCCGTGATCGACGTGTTGTCATTTTCCCCGTCGGCTTGCGACCTGATGGATCGCCGTCATCTCAGCCTGGCGCGAGAAAATGACGTTCGTTTCGATCTCCTGATTCCGGCCGACACCGAGGCGCTCCTGCTCGTTGAGTGTCAGGCTGACGATGCCGACGAATTGCGGACTCGCTTGCGGGAAATTACCAACTCGATACGTCATGAGAAGAAACTCGCCCTGGGATCTCGACAAACTTTGGAGCCGGACGAAGTCGATCTCTACTGGCAGTTGGCACAAAAAGTCGTTCCCACACTGCACCGATTGAAAGGATCGACACGTCCCTTGCCGCTGGTCGAAGACATCGCGGTCCGACCGGAAGTCTTGCCCGAATTCTTGAATCGAATGTTTGGCGTACTCAAACGACATCACGTAACCGCGTCTCTGTTTGGGCACGCGGGTCACGGTCAACTGCACGTTCGGCCATTTCTCGATCTTTCAGATCCGCGAGATGTATCGCGAATGGAACGGTTAGTCGAAGAACTGTATGCCGAAGTGTTTGCCGTGCGGGGTACGATTAGTGGAGAGCACGCCGACGGTCTCAGTCGCACGACTTTCGTTCGGCAGCAGTATGGACCGCTCTACGATCTGTTTCGAGAGGTCAAGCGGATCTTCGATCCCCACAATGTTCTCAATTCGGGCAAGATTGTCAGCGATGAGGAGCACTTGCTCACTCGCAATCTAAGGCCCGTTGGCGCCAGCACCGAAGTCGAGGCCTCCGGGAGTATCTCGTCCGACCCGTTGCCGCCGATTGACGAACTGGGGGGAATTCCTCTGCAACTCGAATGGAACGCCGCGGAGATTGCCCACGCGGCCCGAAGTTGCAACGGATGTGGCGCTTGTCGTACGCGACTGGCGGAAGAACGCATGTGTCCTATTTTTCGGTTGGCTCCGCGCGAGGAAGCCTCGCCCCGGGCCAAGGCGAATCTGTTGCGCGGTGTCTTAACCGGCAAGCTGGATCCCGAGATTATCACGGCCGATGAGTTTAAGGAGACGCTCGATCTCTGCGTCAATTGCCATCAATGTCGGCTCGAGTGCCCCGCCAGCGTCGATATTCCGAAACTTGTCCTGGAGGCCAAGGCGGCTCACGTTTCGATCAATGGCCTCTCTCCGACCGACATGTTTGTCTCGCGACTCGACCGGATCGGAGCGTTGGGAAACCAGTTTCACCGTTTGGCAAACTGGGCTATTGGGAATCGTGTAGCACGGTGGATTTTGGAGAAGACTTGCGGGATTGCGCAAGGTCGTAAGTTACCTCGTTTCGCCACCACTAGTTTCTTGCGTCGCGCGGCGCGTCGCCGGCTAACCCAGCCACATCATCGCGGTTCGGCCCGCGTCCTCTACTTCGTTGACACATACGCGAACCATCACGATACCCAGTTGGCACAAGCTTTTGTTGACGTGCTGCAGCACAATGGAGTCGAGGTCTATGTCCACCCGGGACAACTCCAATCGGCCATGTCGATGATATCGATGGGAGCGGTGGAGAAGGCGCGACGATTCGCGGAACAGAACGTCGCCGCCTTGGCCGAGGCGGTGCGACAAGGCTATCAGATCGTCACCACCGAGCCGGCCGCGGCTTCCTGTCTGGTCCACGAGTACCCGAGCATTCTCGGCGATGATGACGCGAAACTGGTCGCGGAAAACACCAGTGAAGCCTGTGGTTATATCTGGAAGCTGCACCTGACCGGAAAACTGCAGCTCGACTTCAAGCCAATTCGCCTCCGAGTGGCCTATCATCAGCCGTGTCATCTCAGGTCGATCGATAGCGGCTCGCCGGGTGAGAATCTATTGCGACTCATACCGGGACTCGTCGTATCGCCCCTTGAGCGCGGTTGCTCGGGAATGGCTGGCACCTTCGGATTGAAACGCGAAAACTATCGCGCCAGTTTGCGTGCCGGCTTCGACTTGATAACCGGCTTGCGCGATCCCAACCTCCAGGCGGGCACAACCGAGTGCAGTGCCTGCAAGATCCAGATGGAGCAGGGAACGACGAAGCCGACTATTCATCCGGTCAAGCTGCTCGCGTTGGCCTACGGACTGATCAACGAATCCGATTCGCCCATCGCGCGGCGGGGACGGGAACTGATAGTAACATGATTGTGGAAATCAAGATGTTCGCCGGAGCACGACAGTTGGCCGATTGCGACCCCTGTCGCGTGGAGGTTCCCGAGAGCGCGACGATTGCCGATCTGCGGCGGGCGTTGACCGAGGCGGTTCCGGCGTTGGCCGGTCTTGCCGCCCATGTGCGGTTTGCCATCGATGCCGAATACGCCGAGGAGACGACGATCATCGAAGAAGGGGCCGAAATCGCACTCATTCCACCTGTTAGCGGAGGCTGAGTCCCGGCTTGGCGAGCGGGCTCGAGAGCTACGGCGTGCGAGAATCGGAATTGCCCTCCCCGGAATTGTCCTCCACTGAGGAGAGTGGCTCGGGCTGCCCTGCTTACCGCCGTCAGAAAAATCAAGTGCCGAAGAGAGGACTCGAACCTCCACGGGCTAATGCCCACGTGGACCTGAACCACGCGCGTCTGCCAATTCCGCCACTTCGGCCTGATAAGTACGTGGCAAGTCGCTGAACAAATCCTTATATCGCATCGCCAGCGGCTCGACAAGGTGACGCGGCGACGGGACTGGGATCGCGTGGGGTATCGGATCGGGCTGGGCAATAAAAAAGGCCGCTCCGACAGAATTTGCCGGAGCGGCCTGGAATCGTACTTGAGCTAGGGATCGACTAATCCGACTCGAACGCGTCGGCGCCGATACGGAAATTATCCCTGCCGTTGGCCGAAATCATGGCTCGGTAAGGAATCAATTCTACCTCGTCATTGACACGACGGACAACACGATTGCCGAACAGGTGATGGACGAATCCGGCGTGAAAGCTGCTCGGACCCCACTGCATGTCTTCGGCTCCCAGTCGAGAGGCGGCGGAACCACTTCCTCCGCTGCCGCCACTTCCCCCACTGCCTCCGCCGGTGTCTCCCACTGTCGAACTATCGCTGAGATAGAAGATGGCGTCATTCCGGTCATCCGGACCGATATTGAGTCCTACGATACCGTTCGTATTGTCGCCCCCTCGTGGGTCGGCAATGATGCCCGGAATCGAAATGTAGACGCCATCAATCCAGGCAGCAAGTTGCTCTTCTCGGGTCTCGACCATGATGGCCGTCTGCTCCGGATCCTTGAGCTTGGTGACGTCAGCCTTTCTCCAGGGATGGATTGTTCCGCACTCGCTATCCGATCGCACGCACTCGGCTTGATCGAGCATCACATCAAGCGTCGCACCGCCGAGCGCCTTGTACTGTGTGAGTGCCGGTTGCCGATCGAGAGACGTATAGGCTTCTGCGGTGGCGTAGTCTCCGCCGCTGAAACTAGGACAGTTCAGAAGCTGAACGATGGTGGCCGACAGCCCGATGTTGCCACCCCACTCGGTATTCTCGTCCTCTTCACCAACGTCGAAGGGACCAGCTTCATCATCGAATTGATTAAAGATCGGTTCCTTGCCCATGTAGGGAAGCATCCGGGTCAAAAAACTATAGGGTGTGCCTTCCGTGCCGATTCCTGCTTGTCCAGGATTCAGCGTTCCCAAGTCGACATCGTCGGGCATGTCGGCAGCACCGACAGCCTTGCGGATATTGTTCTGGTCGGTATCGTCGAGAAAATACATCGAAGGCGTCATGCGGCTCTTCCCAGTAATCAAAGCCAGGCCTAACTGATTCATGTTGTTCATGCACGATGTCGCGCGCGAACTCTCAATGACGCTGTTCAAGGTGGGGAACAGCATGGCGATTAGAACGCCGATGACCAAGAGCACGATCATCAGCTCCATCAGGGTGAACCCTCGTCGTCGTGAACGGAACATGTCACACCTCCGAAATGAAGAAAGAAAAAAAGAAATAATGCAGCGAACGCCGCGAACTCTCCTCGAAAGAAGCCTCTCTTCCGTACGTGGCAAATTTTGCCGGGTTGTCCAAGAAAAGACGGACAACACTCCATATTTGAATAGGCCCTTACTATAGAGAAATTGGCTTCGGGGTGTCAAATTATTCAACCTCAATGGAATATCCCCACCGGCTCTTGATGGCCAGGCAAAGGGGCGTGATTTCTTTCCTGAGATCGATTCGCATCAGGAAGTACCCTTCTTTGATGGGAACCCACTGAGGGCTCCTTGTCGGACGATTGGATCCCATCATCAAGCGACAAAACTCGATCCGACCTGTCAAAAACCCTCAAAAAAGGGATCGGAGGCCGTGAACCTCCGTGGTTGACAGTTTCGCACGGGGGCCCAGAATGCCAGAATGAAGCTGTCTGATCTTGGCGGATTGGCAGGCTGAGGAAATTCGGAGATATGGATCTCTTTCCTCATGCGTAAAGAATAAACTCCTTTGGGGGGGGGCTTCGTGGCCCAGGCAAACGTCACCGTCGTCTGTGGACCCTCGCTGCGTGGCAAGTCGCTCCGACTTCTGCGGCGGTACCGCGAAGTTCTATCTGACGGACCCGCTGGCGCCGGACTCTGGTTGGCGCCTACCTCGCGTGGAGCCAAGGAAGTCCGATCGCGTTTGTTGAACGGCGAGCTGTCCGCCATTCTATGTCCGCAGGTGCTCACCTTCGAGCGCTTGTCTCGCGAAGTACTCGCCGCATCCAAGACAGAAGTACGGCTTCTCGGCGGCGCGCATCGAAGGCAACTGATCCGACATCTCATTCGAGAGGCTTCACAGAGCGGGACCTTCGAGCACTTCGCCGACATCGCCCAGACCGATGGACTGATCAGTCAGATAGAAGCGTTCATTTCGGAACTCAAACGACTAGAAATCTGGCCGGAAGAGTTGGCGGAATCTTGCCAGCGGCGTGGCGCAGCGGCCAAAGATAAAGAGTTCCTGGCTCTTTACGAAGCGTATCAAGAGACGCTGCGAAGACATCAGCTGTTTGATGCCGAGGGTTGTACTTGGGCTGCGCGGGCCAATTTGAAGAACGGCCAGACGGCTCCTTATGAATCGCTAAGACTGATAGCCGTTGACGGCTTTACTGACTTCACACGCACCCAGCACGAAATCTTAGAAATCCTTGCCCAGCGTGTCGAGGAACTCGTCATCTCTTTACCCTTGGAGATCGATTCGCGGCGGCCGGAGCTTTTCGAAAAGACACGCCAGACGCTGGAGGACTTACAACGGCGACATGCGAACTGTCAGATCGTTGATGCATCCAATCAAGAGGATGGAGACCATGGGGCGACCCCCACGGCCATTGGGGCTCTGTCAGAAACTATTTTTGTCCCATCGCGCCAGCGAGAACAGCTAGCCAACACGCGAGGCATCGAGGTCATCGCCGCGGCCCAGCAGATCGGCGAGATTCGCGAGGTTGCCCGTCGCGTCAAACACCTTCTCGTCCGAGGTGCTCGAACTGAACAGTGGAATCGAGAGCAAGGTGACCAATCTCACACCGAGGGTCCCGTGCCGGCCGCGGAGATAGCGGTCGTCTTTCGCTCTTTGTCGGAGGTGGCGCCGCTGGTTCGCGAGGTATTTGCGGAGTACGGTGTGCCGATCTCTCTGGAAACCCGCGAGCCGTTGGGGCGTTCGCCACTTCTCAAGGTGCTGGAGAGTCTGCTCCGCCTGGCCCACGAAGATTGGCCTTATCGGCGGTTGTTGGCAATTGTGACACACACCCAGTTTCGGCCCCATCTGGCGATGACCGAGGGCCACCCGCAGCAGAACGAGCCGGCAGACGTCTTCAACACGGCGGCGGCGAGTTTTCGCGCACCCGGCGTTCAAGCCGCGGAGCAGCAGATTCGCGACTTGCAGATCGCCAAGGGAAGCCGTGAACTGCTCCGTGCCGTTGAGCGACTTAGCCAGCGGGAACCGCGGGAAGGCAATGCCGAACGAGTTCAACGCGACGAGCAATCGAGAGCGAGAGCGAAATCTTCACTCCCCTTATTGAAGACCCTGGACGAAGCCTTGGCACAGTTGCCAAAACGAGCCGATCTCGAAGCTTGGTCCCTGGCCCTCGGCGGCCTGCTGCGAGAACTCGGCTTTTTGCCGGACGAACCGAGGCCGGAGGACGAAGATCATCTCGCACTGCGGAAGCTCACCGACACGCTCTCCACAGGGAGTCGGTACTCGAAAGAGTTTTCCGGAAGCGAACGGGAATACGACCTCGAACAATTGTTGAGCGTTCTTTCCGACATCTTGGAGTGCGAACATCTCCCCAAGGTGGAAGATCGCGAGGGACGAATTCAGGTCCTCACCGCGCCGGGCATCCGAACGTTATCCGTCGATTACCTGTTTGTAGCGGGGCTCTCCGAGCAGGCCTTTCCACCACCGCTCGAAATGGCACGACTCTACAGTGACGCGGAAACCGCTCGCTTGATCGACGCCGGATTGCCCCTTCCCACAAGACAACAGCGCGGCCACGAGGAGATGTTGCTCTTCTATGAAGTGATTACCCGGGCTAAGCGACAGTTGACCCTCAGCTATCCGGCCACCGATTCCAAAGGGGAGCCACTGCTGCCGAGTCCTTATCTCGATGAAGTGATAAGACTTTGTGGGCGCGAGCAGCTCGGACTCCAGCCGGTGACGAATCTACGTCCACTTCCCACGATCGATGTGCCACACAGTCCCCTGGAGATGCGCATTGAGGCGATCGAGAAAGCGCTGGCGGGCGATCCCGGACGATTGGCTGACGTCGTGGGAAAGAACGCCTCCGACACCGGGGCGACCAATCTACTGCCTGCCATTTCCGCGGTGCAAAGTCGCAGCGATCGAGACTATGGTCCCTACGAAGGCGTGCTGTCGAGCGCTGCCGTGGAGGCTCGGCTTCACGAGAGGTTTGGCCAGAACCGTGCCTGGAGCCCCAGTCATTTGGAGCAATATGCGGCCTGCCCTCATCAATTCTATCTCGAACAGATTTTGGGATTGGAGCCGCTACCCGATCTGGCCTTGGAGGATGACCACCTGGCACGTGGCTCGCTGTTGCACCACACATTGGCGGCCGTTCATCGCGAACTGAATCGGGTAAGTAAGCAGCCGGTGTCGCCCGCTGATGGTGACGCGGCTGAATTCCTCCGGCAATTCGATGACATTCTCGGCCAGCTTGTCGAGTCTTGGGGTAGCCCTGGCGCGGTCGAAAGGGCCCTTCGCGAGGTCGATCGCCGTCGTCTGCTCGGTTGGGCCGACCGATACTTGGCACAACATGCCAAGTACGACAGACAGTTTGAAGAGCTGGATCAGCGCCCGAAACCCGAGCTGTTTGAGGTCGGCTTTGGCCCGACGCGAACGGACGAAGACGCCGACAGCCACTCCACCAGAGAGCCGCTGATCCTGCGTTCCGGCGATGACGAAATCCAAATCGCCGGCCGGGTCGACCGCGTCGACGTGGGAGCCTGTGAGGGGGTCCCGGTATTCAACGTCATCGATTACAAGTCGGGAAGCAAGGTCCAGGACAAGCCGGAGCAAATCGCCGCGGGACTCGCGCTGCAATTGCCATTGTATGCCATGGCGGTGCAACAGTTGGGCCTGGTTGCCGAAGGAGCCGTCCCCTGGCAGGCGGGCTACTGGAGGGTGCGAACCGAGGGCTACCCGAAGCGAAACTCGCTCAAATTCTATGAACCCGGCGATGGACAACCGCGGCCGACGGCCGACTGGCAACAACTCCGCGAAGTGATTGTGTCGCGCGTAGCCTCTCTTATTCGCGGCATTCGCATGGCCGAGTTTCCCATGCATAGCGCCGACGACAAGTGCACCGAACGCTGCTCCTTCGCCAGGAATTGTCGGGTTAACCAAACACGCTCGCTGGACAAACAATGGACCAGCCCGACGGAACCTAGCGCCGAGGGAGATGTCGCTTCCGGCGAAGCGAACCAGGGGGACGCCAAGTGAGTTCTTCTTCCACCAAGCCAGATCTCGGCGAACTGCCCGCCGCGGAATCTACGCAGAACAGCTACACCGACCAGCAACGCGTCGCGATCACGATGCGTGATCGCTCGGTCGCCATTTCCGCCGGTGCCGGTTGCGGCAAGACGTTCGTACTCACGGAGCGTTTTCTGGCGGCACTCATGCCGGAGGGTGAAGGGGATCGTGTCGGGAGCCAGCTGCATCAGCTCGTGGCGATTACGTTTACCGAACGAGCGGCTCGCGAGATGCGCGATCGAGTGCGGGCGAAGCTCTACGATCGACAAGCGAACGCGGCCAGCGCCGAAGAGGCGCTCCGCTGGCAGCGGCTGATTCGCGATCTGGACGCGGCGCGGATTTCGACCTTTCATTCGTTTTGCGCGTCACTTCTGCGCAGTCACGCCGTCGAGGCGCGTCTCGACCCTCAGTTCACCGTTCTCGATCAGGCCGAAGCCAATACGCTGATGTCCGAAGTCATCGACGATCGGCTACGGGAACTGCTCGCCGCTCAAGAGCCGGATGTCCTGGATCTGGTCTACTACTTTCAGGTGCAAGGTTTGCGCGACCGGCTGCGTGAATTGGCCCGCGCGGCGACCGGGGCGGAGTTGGAAGTCTGGCAACAGAAGTCGACCGACGAGATCCTCGACGCCTGGTCGACATTTCATCGCCAGGAAGTCTTGCCTCATGCCTTGTCGGTGATCGTCGATAACCGCGAGATGCAGCTGGTGCGCCGGTTGCTGGCCGAATCGGCCGAACCGAACGAAAAGGTGATGGCGGTCCGCGGCACCTTGGAAGACTTGCTTGGCAATCTCGTGGCCAGTCGCGATTCGGCCAGCGACCTGGACGCCATCCGAAAATCGCTTCTTGTAAAGGCTGTCGGCAAGAAGTCCTTTACTAGCGAGGCCGACTACGAACTCTTTCGAGATACCGGCAAGAAACTTCGAGATCAAATCGACACGCAGCAGAAGATGATCGATTTCGACCGTGAGGCGGCTCGCCCAATGGCCGAGTTGGGACAAAAGTTGCTGGCCGTCACGCTCGACATGATGCGTCACTTTGAACAACGCAAGCAGAGTGCGGCACAGCTCGAGTTCGACGATCTCATGGAACTGACACGGCAACTCCTTTCCGGTCCCCGCGGCGAGGCGATCTGTCGGCAGCTTGGCGGTCAGATTGATCTGCTCATGGTCGATGAGTTTCAGGATACCGATCCGGTACAGGACGAGTTGGTGCGGCGAATCTGTGGGGACGACCTGGATAGTGGCATGCTGTTCTTCGTCGGCGACTTCAAACAGTCAATCTACAAATTCCGCGGCGCTCGTCCCGACGTGTTCCGTGATCTCCAGAATAAGATGTCCGAGCAAGGCCGCCTTCCGCTGACACTCAACTTTCGCTCGCAGCCGGCCATTCTCCAGTTTGTGAACGCCCTGTTCCACGACGCCTTTGGAGAGGACTATCTACCCTTGAGGGCCTTCCGGTCGCAGGTTGCCGAGCCGCCGGCGATTGAGTTTCTGTGGACGCCCGCCGCGGAGAAGCGTGAGAAAGGCAGCACCCGCCAGGCTCGGGAACAGGAAGCCGACTGGATCGCGCGGCGGATTCGCGGCTTGATCGATGAACAGGCCCCGTTGATTCATGTCGACAACGACTCGCCTCCACGATCCGTGCGGCCCGGCGATGTGGCGATTCTCTTTCGTGCGCTTTCCGACGTCGACCTCTACGAGCAAGCGCTCCGCAAGTATGGCCTCGACTACTACCTAGTGGGCGGGCATGCGTTTTACGCCCAGCAGGAGATCTTCGATCTGGTTAATCTCCTGCGATCGCTGGCCAGCACCTGCGACACGGTCAGTTTGGCGGGTGTCTTGCGGAGCCCTTTTTTCAGCCTCACCGACGAGACGTTGTTTTGGCTCACCCGACATCCCCAGGGGCTCTATGGCGGGCTATTCGCCGACAATCTCGCGACGGAAATCGACGATGAGCAGCGCCGCCAGGTGCAGTTTGCCGCCCATACGCTGCGTTATCTGGCAGAGCAGAAAGATCGCCTGCCGGTGTCGGACCTCATCGGACAAGCTCTTGCGCGAACCGGCTATGACGCTGTCCTGCTGACCGAGTTCATGGGCGAAAGAAAGCTGGCCAATCTTCACAAACTGATGCAGATGGCCCGCAACTTCGATGGCGTTGGCAGCTTTGGCTTGCCGGAGTTCATCACGCAGCTGACGGAGTTTGTCGCCCGCCAGCCGAAAGAATCCCCGGCGGCGACCCAGCCAGAAGACACGGACGTGATTCGGCTGATGACCATTCATCAATCGAAGGGCCTGGAGTTTCCCGTCGTTGTCGTAGCCGATATGAATCGTAAGGAACCGAGTTCGCGAGAGAGCGTGGCCTTCAATTCGGAGCTGGGGGCGTTGGTGAAACTACCCCGGGAGCTGCGAACCGACGAGAGCGTTGTGGGGCTCGATCTCCATCGCAAGTGGGACGCCGTCGCCGAGCAACAAGAGCGAGATCGGCTGCTCTACGTCGCCGCCACACGGGCTGCCGATTATCTTGTGCTTTCCAGCAGCATCGCCGACCTGGCAAAGCCCGACTCCTCCTGGCTCAAACGGCTCGCCGGGCGGTTTGACCTGGAGACCGGCCTGCTGCGGGACGAACTTCCCGAAGATTACGAGGAGCCGGCGGTTCGGGTGACCATGGAGGAGCCTGAGTTGCGAAGCCAGCCGCCGAACCGGGAAAGCCGTCGCCGGCTCAAATCTCTGCTGAGCGATACGAAGGAACGGATGGAGCAGCCTGTTGGCGATCTCCCCGCCGAGGCGCTGGCCCTGTCGCCGCGAGCTGACCGGCGCGGCGAGTTCTCTTTCTCACGTCTCGCCGCCCAATTCACGGGCAAGAAGACGATCGACGAAGAGACGTATCAGGACCAAGTCCGTTTCGACAGCGAGGAGAGCTTCGTCGGCGGGGCGGAATTGGGAACATTGGTGCATAACGTGCTGGCCGAGACTCCGTCTGCTTCCGCCGAGCAACTCGCCGAAATCGTCGACCGCCATGCCAATGAACTCGGCGTTTCCGACGTATCGACACGTGACGAAGCGAGTAGGTTGGTGGCCGACTTTCTCGCCTCGGAGCGGGCCACCCACATCGCGCAAGCGACCGAAGTTCATCGAGAGGTTGAATTCCTGTTGGCCTGGCCTCCCGGACAGCCGAAAGTGGGCGGTCCACGGATCCGCGGCTTCATCGACTGTCTTTACCGCGATCAGGCGGGGGATTGGCACGTCGTCGATTACAAGACGAACCGCACCTCCGCCGATAGTGTCTTGCAGGTGGCGGCGCAGTATGAAATGCAAATGCTGCTCTACGGCCTGGCGGCCGAACAGGCCCTGGGGGTGGCGCCCGTGAGCTTGACACTCTGTTTCTTGCGGCCGGGCATGGAGCATTCGGTTGCCGTGAGTGAGGATGCCCGGCAACGATTGGCCGAGTTTGTCGATCGCGCCATGGCGGCCGATGTGCGGTGAGCTGACAGGTCGGGAGGTGCCGCCGGTGACCGGTAGCATGCTAGACTCTAGTCACAACCGCCCGGGTTGCTGAACAACTTCCCGTTCCCGTTTCTTCTTCGCCGTCCTCCAAGACGATCATGACTCCGCTCGATCCAACCCAACAACGAGATTTCGCCGTGCAGGTGACGTGCCAGCTTCGCGAGGCGGGTTACGAGGCCTATTGGGCTGGCGGATGTGTGCGAGATCAGCTACTAAACCACGAACCGACCGACTACGACGTCGCGACCAGCGCCCGTCCGGAGGAGATTCGTAAGCTGTTCGGCAAGCATCGCACTTTGGCCATCGGCGCGTCGTTTGGTGTGATTACGGTTCTCGGCCCCAAGGCCGCGGGTCCCATCGAAGTCGCCACCTTTCGAGAGGATACGACGTACAGTGACGGTCGTCGGCCGGACCAGGTTCACTACAGTACGGCTCGCGAAGACGCCCAACGCCGCGACTTCACGATCAACGGCATGTTCTTCGATCCGAGCAGTGAAGAGGTCATCGATTATGTTGGAGGTCAGGCGGATCTTGACCAGGGAATTATCCGAGCGATCGGCGACCCCGAGGAACGCATCGAAGAAGACAAGCTGCGAATGTTGCGCGCGGTCCGCTTTACCGCCACTTTCGACTTCAAACTCGACGCGGCCACCGCCGCCGCGGTTCGAAGTCGCGCCAATCAGCTGACGGTCGTCAGCGCCGAGCGAGTAGGGGCGGAGATGCGGCGAATGTTGGTCCACAAGAATCGTGCCCACGCGGTCGAACTGCTGCGCCAGACCGGACTGCTGGCGGTCGTCTTGCCTCAGCATCCCGAGCCGGACAGCGGTGGCAGCTGGGAGCGGACTCAGACGTTGCTGGAAGCGCTGGAGAAGCCCAGTTTTTCGACCGCACTGGCGAGTCTATTGCTTCACCATTCCAACTCCGATACCGTCTCCGCGGTGAACGATCTGTGGCGATTGACCAACAAGGAGGTCGAGCGAACCGAGTGGTTGCTCGCTCAGGCGACCGCTCTGGCCGGCGCGCGGCGGCATTACTGGCCCGATGTGCAAAGGGTCCTCATTCACGACGGCATGTCCGACCTGCTGGTGATGATCCGCGCCCAAACTCGATTGAAGCTGATGGATGCCGGCGATCTTGAGTTTGTCGAGGGGCGACTCGCCTGGCCGGTCGAGCGGCTCAATCCCCCTCCGCTGCTGACCGGAGACGACCTGGTGCGGCACGGGCTGGCTCCCAGCAAGACGTTTCGGGAGCTGCTGGAATCGGTACGCAACGCCCAACTGGAGGGCGAGATCGGCTCGCTCCAAGAAGCTTTGTCGCTGGTCGATCGAATCCTCGACGATCGGCCGTAGTCGGCAAATGCCATAGACAGAACGGCAGCGGCCCCCTACGATCAATCGCTGGCGTCGTTCACTCAAGGATCCCGGTTTGGTGCAGGACAGGAGTTTGTACCGATGGAACTCGACTTCCTAGGAATTGGTCTTCGTTGGTTGCATATCATGTCCGCCATCGCTCTGTTTGGTGGACTGATCTTTCGCGAGGTGGCGGTGATCCCCGCGAGTCAAGAACTTGGCGAGGAAGATCGCCAGAAACTGAACGAAGGGATTCGACGTCGGTGGGCCAAGATCGTCGCCCTGGCCGCCCTGATTCTGATTGTCACGGGAGTTTGGAATATTGTCCTGTTTGCGGGCGACTACTCCTCGCTACGAGAGGCTAACATTCGTCAAGACTTGAAAGAGCAGTTGCTCGTTCCCTCCTGGTACAAGAAGATTGTTCTTCCGACCAAGATTTGTCTGGCGCTCGTTGTCTTTTTCTTGTCGAGCCTGTTGGTCGGTCGAGGCAAGCTGGCCCGTAAGGTGCAGGCCAATTCACGCAAGTGGGTTTGTCTGGCGATCGTGCTAGCGATGATCATCGTCGCCATGTCCGCCGTCCTGCGTTCCGTTCATACCGGGCCGAATGCTGAAGTGGTGGTCGAAGTCTTCGTCGATGATGATCCGCCCCCCTTGCACGACGAGAACGCCGACAATACCTCAAATAGTACTGGTGAGCCGGAACAAGCTCCCGAGGAACTGCAGATTGATCTCCCTGATTTTTAGTTGACCCTTGAATGAACAAGAAAACGAAAAAGCGAATTGACGTACTGAATGTGCGCAAGCAGAAGCTCAATCAGCAGCTCTCCGGTGCCAAGCAGCAGATGGACGACCCGGAAGAGGTGACTCGGATCGAGAAGGAAATCACCGAGCTGGAAGCGGAACTGGCTGAGTTGAAAGCGCAGAAGTAGCCCTCGCCCCCCAAAGCGGGCGGCACGCGGTCCTGCGAATCGAGATATTGCTCTACCACGGCGCTTTGCTTACTCGCGCGCCGCCGCCCGCTCCGGCAAAACGGCGTTGAACACGCCCGGCTGATCGGCACCGTCCCCGTCCCAGTCGCCGACGACCGGCACGTCTCCCGCCCCGCCCAGTTCAAACACCTTGTCGGTCGAGTCGATCTGGCCGTTGCCATTGCTGTCGAGAATCCAGCTGCCATCACGATAGATGCCGAGTTGGTCGACCCCGTTGCCATCCCAGTCGCCGACGATCGGCTTGTCGCCGAGCTCGCCAAATGTGTGCGCACGATCGCCGTTCGTCCAGCGCCCGTTGCCATCGACGTCCAAGTACCAGATGCCGTCGCGGAAGATGGCAATCGTCTGAATACCGTCTCCGTTGAAGTCGCCCGTGACCGGCTCGTCGATCGGACTTCCGTAGTTGAAGACATGATCGATGACATCCTTGCGGGGCACGCCGTGGGCGGTCCGCTGCAGGGTGCGTTCGCCAAGCGTCGCCTCATGTTCCTTGGGAGGCAGATTCTTGTGCTTGCCGGTGGTGATGTTGTTCGCCTCCGGCAGACCGGGCTCCGCGGCGATCGCCTTGGGATCGCCAGCCCACGCGGGGCCGAAGATACCGATGTCGTCCTTGCCGTCGCCGTCCCAGTCGCCCGTGACCGGTTTGTCATCCTTGGTGCCGAGTTTGGCCCACAGATCCTCGTCGTCCCAAACGCCGTTCCCATTGACATCGATATACCAATGGCCTTCGACGTAGACGCCGATCTCCGAGATGCCGTCGCCATTGAAGTCGCCGGTGACCGGAACGGCATTCCGGGCTCCAAAGGCGGGATGCCACGCTTCTCCATTGGCGTCCTCGATCTGCCAGTGCGCGTCGGCGTGGACCGTTTGCAGGAAGCCGGACTGCTCGAATACCTGGTTTCCGCGGAGACTGGCCGGCGAGATGATGGTTCGCGGATGGCCCGCGTTCACGACGCTCAGATGCCAGGTATACCAAATCACCTCGCCTCCGGCGCCGATCGGTTCTTGCGGAATCGGGTCGATCGGAAGAAACGTCTGGGGCGGAACGGGCGGCAGAGCCGGCGGCGCAATCGGGTTCCGCGGGCTGGGCGTTACGGGATCCTTCTCCGGTGGCGGAATGATCGGATCCTTGTCTACGACGATTTCACTGAAGTTATTCAGCTCTGAGTTTTGTCCCGGGAACAGTGCGATACGGACGATGGCATCGTCTTTCGGATTCACCTGCAACTGACTCAGCACGAAGGGGCTGATGGTGCTGCTGGGATTGATCGCCAATCCGCCCAGCGAGCCCGCCGTATCGAGACTGTCGTAGTAGCCTTCTGGTTGCACTTCGTAGACCGCGTAGTTCCCGGCTCGTAGTCCAGTGAATTGATAGAAACCATTGGCGTCGGTCACGGTGGTGATGGTCTCGCCGACGTAGGTGCCGGGTAGGGCGGCGCTGGGCGAGATCGGCAGGCCTGTCACTCCGTTGCGCAGCTCAAGCGTCACGCCCGCCAGTCGCGTATCGTCCGACGTTAGTAGGCCGTCGCGGAATGATTCGATATCGGCCGGCGGGAGACCGTCGGAAGTGAAGATCACATCGCCATCCTGGAACACAAATCCAGAAAGCGATGCTGGCGGCAGTTCGCAGAAGTTGTAGTTGATCAGGTGATCGCCAGAGTTGATCTCGATTTCGGTCAGCAGGTCATTGCCACCCCAGACACCTCCGTGAGTAGCGCTGCCGGTGCCCACCTTCTCACCCCCGTCGAAGTAACCCTCGGGGGTTAGCTCTCGAACTGCGTAGGTGCCCGGGGCCAGATTGTCGAAGACGTATTCCCCGTTGGCGTCGGTGGTCGTTTCGGCGATTACTTCGCCCTCGGAGTTGAGCAGCTGGACGACGACCCCCTCCAGTCGCGTTTCTTCCGGGTCGATCTCACAGTCCCCGTCGGTATCGGCATGGACGATGCCCGAGATTCCGCCAGGCAGCAGTTCGCAGAAGTCGTAGCTGATCAGCTTTTCGCCGGAGTTGATTTCGATCTGACTCAACAGATCGTTGCCACCAACGATGCCATTGTTGGTGCTGCTGCCGGTGCCAACCTGCTCTCCCCCGTCGAAGTAACCTTCGGGCGTGAATTCACGAACGCTATAGGTGCCGGGTGCGAGTTCGTCGAACTTGTACTCGCCGTTGGCGTCGGTGGTCGTCTGGGCGATCACCTCACCCTCGGCATTGAGCAGCTGGATCACGACTCCTTCGATCAAGACCTCGCCCTCGTCGTATTCGCAATCGCCGTCGGTATCGCCGTGCACTCGACCTTGAATACTGCCGGGCAGCAATTCGCAGAAGTCGTAATTGACGAGCGTTTCGCCCGAGTTGACTTCGATGAGCGTCAGCAAATCGTTGCCGCCAACGGTGCCGTTGTTGGTGCTGCTGCCGGTGCCGACCTTCTCGCCCCCGTCAAAGTAACCCGCAGGCGTGATCTCTCGAACGCTATAGGTGCCGGGCGCGAGCTCGTCGAACTTGTATTCTCCGTTGATGTCGGTGGTCGTCAGGGCGATCACCTCGCCCTCGGAGTTGAGTAGCTGGATCACCACCCCTTCGATCAGCGGCTCGCCTTCGTCGTAGTCGCAATCGCCATCGGTGTCGCCATGCACTCGACCTTGAATACTGCCGGGCAGCAATTCGCAGAAGTCGTAGTTGACGAGTCGTTCGCCCGGGTTGATCTCGATTTGGCTTAACAGATCGTTACCGCCGACGACCCCGTTATTAGTGCTGCTACCGGTGCCGACATGTTCCGCACCGTCGAAGTAGCCGTCGGGCGTAAATTCGCGGACGCTGTAGGTGCCGGGGGCCAGGCCATCAAACTGGTATTGGCCGTCCGCGTTGGTGGTGGTTTGGTCGATGACCTCACCGTCGGCATTGAGTAGCTGGATCACGACCCCTTCGATCCGCGGCTCATCAGCGTCCCGCAGACAGTCGCCATCGGTGTCGGCATGCACCGTTCCGGAGATGCTTCCCGGCGGCAGCTCGCAGAAGTCGAAGTTGACTAGCTGGTTCTCGGAGTTGACCTCGATGAGCGTCAGCAGATCGTTGCCGCCGACGACTCCGTTATTGGTGCTGCTTCCCGAGCCGACCTTCTCTCCGCCATCGAAGTATCCGTCCGGCGTAAATTCGCGAATGCCATAGGTGCCTGGAATCAGGTTATCGAACCGGTACTCTCCATTGGTGTCGGTGGTTGTTTGCTCGATGACCTCGCCGTCGGCATTGAGCAGCTGAACGACGACCCCTTCCAGCAACTCCTCGCCCGGGTCGTAATCGCAGTCGCCGTCCGTATCGGCATGGACTCGCCCGCTGATGCTACCTGGCCGGTACTCGCCGAATTTGTAATTTCGGCCAACCTGATTTCCGGCCAATACGATGCCGTTGATTTCGTCACCCGGATTGACGGCCGATCCGCCGGCATCGCCCGCGGTGTCCCAGCCATCGATATAGGTGGCTGGCTGCACTTCGACGACTCGATACTCACCTGGCATGAGGTTCGTAAAGCTCCACTGGCCATCCGCGTCGGTCGTCGTGAAGACGGAAGTGGTGATTCCCGGAACACTGACCGGTTGCAGCTCGACAGTCACCCCACCGATACCCTCTTCGCCCGGGTCCATCACACCGTCGTTGTTGCGATCGTGATAGACAAAACCGTGCAGCTCCGCCGGCTTCGTCTCGGCGAAATCGTTATCGATGCTGTCTTGCCCACCTAGCACGGTGATATCGGTGATGACGTCACTGGTCAGCACACTTCCCTCGGTGACCCCATCGATCGTTCCGGCCGTGGCGCCAACGCTCAGGTACCCCGCCGGTTGGGATTCGACAACCCGGTAATCGCCGGGCACGATCTGCGGACTATCGAACAGATAATCGCCGTTGGCGTCGGTCACGGTGGTGAGCCCGGTGGCGACGTAGGTTCCGCCTTCGAGCCGGAGCAGGTCCAGTTCGACGTTTTCAATACCTTGGTCCTCGGGATCCTGCGAGTTGTTGCGATTGAGATCTTCGAATACCGTGCCGGCAATCGTAATTGGCTCGGGCAACTGCGTGATCGGCAGCACGGCCCCGGCGGTGCGGTCGCTACGATCCTGCACGTCGGGCGGCATGAAGTTGTCGGGTGGGAGATTGAGTGTGGTGCCCGTTTGCTGTTCGACGGTATCGAAGTTGGCATCGTAACGATCGAAGAAGATGGCCGTGCCTTCGGAGTCGAGGTAGTGCTCAGCGGCGAAGAATCCGGTCAATCGTGTGCCTTCAAATTCACCACCTTCAGCCAGGGCCGTGGCGTTGAAAAGACCTTGTTCGTCGACGTCGACGCTAAAGACGAGTTTGTCTCCGGCCGTGAAGCCCGACAGATCGAAGGCCAACTCGAATTCGCCGTCGCCGCTGCCGGTTCCGTCTCCGAAGGTGATGTTGTCGATCGTAAAGCCGACGGGAGTCTGGATATCGAGCCCGACCGCGTTGAACACTCCGAGGCCACCTTCTTCCAGGTCGAAGAACACGTCGCCGAGGGTCACGGCGCCGTCGTCGAGTTTATCGCCGTTGATAACAACGCGGGTTAGCTCGGTGTTGTCGGCTCCCCCTTCGAAAGTGATTTCGATGGTGTCGCCGGCCGAATCGTCACCGGTGGCTTCCTCGAAGTAGAAACCGCCGAAGTGGATATCGGCCGCCAACATGCAGCGGGGTTCGAGCGCTTCGACCTGACAAATGTGAGCCTTGGCGAGTGTGGGTTTCTTGACCGGCGGGTGCGCGTCGTCGACTCGCCCGCGACCAAAGCTCAACAGTTGGCTGAAAAAGCCCATTCGTACCTCCCTGTACTAACGCTGCACTACTCGGTGCGATGGCACGCGATCCATCGCGGTCGGCGACGGGCAAGCGATGGCAGCGTCATTCCGTTGACGACGCATCGCTTGCCGCTTGGTTTGAGTTGACAAAGTCCCTTTGTCGACTCCGGATCTGCCCTGCCCTGGGCCGAGCCGGCATCCATGTCGCCAATCACGATCGTTTTTGCGGCGTGCCGCCGCGGTGATTTCTACTAGTTGTTTCGTGCGGTGTCGTTGTCTCTGACCGCGCCACCTCGCAGGTGTTGCGGAATCTTCCAAACGCGGACCGTCGTGTCAAAACTTCCCGATACGAGGATGTCCTGCTGCGAGTCGAACACCAGCGAAGAAATGGATCCGGTATGCCCCGTGAAGCGATGGATCTCCTTGCCAGTCGTGGCGTCCCATAGCTTCACATGGTTGTCGCTGCCCGCCGTGGCCAGGCGATCGCGATCGTAAAACAACACGGCGTTGACTTTGGCGCTGCGGGCAATAAACGATATCGACTCTTCGCCGGTGGTGGTGTCCCATACGCGAACACGGCCGTCGTCGCCGGTCGTGACTAGTTTTCCGCTGTCAGGAGAGAAAGCGACGCAGCGAATGCGTCGACGATGGGCCAAGACCATTTCGTGGCGGACATCATGGTTGTCGATGTTCCAGATCCGCACCTTGCCATTGCGACCGCCGGCGGCCATCATCTTCCCGTTGGGAGAGAAGGCGACCGCGCGCATGTCTCTGCAAGGACAGCCGATCTGCGCGCAGACCTTGTTGGTGGCCGTATCGTACATCCACATCGTCTTTTCAAAACCGACGGCAACCAGATGTTCCCCGTCGGGGCTATACGCCAGGTTGTAGATTACTTGATTCGGTTCGGTGAGTGTCGTCTTCAACTTGCCCGTGGATAGGTCCCACAAGCGAACGCGGCCGTCATCGCCCGCCGAGGCGAGTGTCTTCCCATCGGGGCTGAATCGCACCGCGCGGACCCAGTCGGGGTGCCCGCCCAGCATGTGCACGCGTTCGCCCGTCAGTAGATTCTTCACGCGGACATAGTGATCGTCGCCGCCAATCGCCACCAGCTTGCCATTGGGTGAGAGCGCCACCGTACTGACGACCGGGTTGATCTCCGGCCTGGCCTGTGGCTTGAGTGACAGAATCCGGGTTGCATCCGGTTCCGCCCATGTTGAACCGACGAGTGTGGCGGTCAGGATTGCGGCAAGCGACAGTGCACGAAGAAAAGCCAAGGTCATGGCAGGCATCCAACTAGTTTGTCTATGGGAAAGACGACGCGGGAAGGTCGGCATCCGAGTGGGAATGGATGGCGGCTGCCGATCGTCCACCGGCGCGCGCACACCGGCAGTTCGTAAAATTCCTATCGGCCGAAGCGATGCGGGAAAACAAGACGTTTCGCCTTGTTGCCACGATCTGGTAACACCTACCGCTCACGTGGCCGTGGGTGGACTCGCGATCGAGGTTAAGTAGCGAAACTTTGATCCCGCTAGCAGGCGATCGGGCGCGGAAAGACCACTATCACGAAGACCACTATCACTATGTTGAGCGGTCAGGCTCCGGCGAGGTGCCTGCCAGCGGCGCCAGCATCCATCTGGCAAGCCGCCCTCCGATCGGTTTAGAATGCTCCGGCTAACCATGACCAACGTCCTCTTGCCAGAAGGCGGCTCCGACCAATTGATCGGTCTGACTCGCCGCTTGGATCAACAGGCCGACTTCATCAAAGCGGTGGCTTCCCTGCATGCGGGGCAGTCGGCCAGCTTCGATCGAGTCTGGGGGGCGGTCCGCGCTTTGGTGGCCGCCACACTCTCCGGCCGTTCTCCGGAATCAATGGTCGTCCTCTGTCCGCATGCCGCGGAGATCGACACGCTCTGCGAGGAACTCGCGCTGTTCACCGACCGGACGTGTGAAAAGTTCCCCGCCATCGAACTCGACCGCGACAGCGAAGTTCTCCGTGACGAACTGTTTGGCGATCGTCTGCGCGTACTCAAATTGCTCGACGGCACGAACCCGCCTTCGTTGATCGTGACCAGTATTCAAGCGGTCATGCAGGTGGTGCCCAGCCCCACGCAAATGGCCGACGTTACACGGACGCTGGCGGTCGGCGAAGATTATGATACCCGCGAGTTGAACGAGTGGCTCGTTACCGGCGGGTTTCACAACACGAGCGAGGTGGCTTTGCCGGGAGAGTTCGCGTCGCGGGGAGGGATTATCGACATCTTCGCACCCGACTGGGAGCAGCCGGTTCGCATCGAGATGTTTGGTGACACAATCGAATCGATCCGGGAATTCGACACGGCGACCCAGCGCAGTAGCGGTGACCTGAGTGCCGTCGACATCACTCTGTTGACTCGCGTGGAGGAGACGAGTTCGTCGCTGGCCGACCATCTCCCGGATGACAGTTGGTGGATGTTGGTCGAGCCGACCGAGTTGGCCGACGAAGCGAAACAGTACTGGGATCGCAGCGATCGCAGGGGTGATCTGACAAAGTACCACGACGTGATGCAGGCGATCGATCGTTTTGCCCACGTAAGCTGCGAGAGCTTGGCCACTTCGCCGGACGAATCGACCTTTCGATTGCCGTTCGGCGAGATCGAACGCTTCAGTGGCGAGATCGGCCGGGTTCGCGACGAGTTGGAGCACGCGGCCGAGGGCAAGAGCGTGCATGTTGTTTGCCGGACGGAGGCGGAAGTCAAGCGGCTCCAGGAGATTTTGCTTAGCACCCGCGCTGCCAAGGAGGACCGCCTCGGTTTCTTGGTGGGAAGATTGACGGCCGGTTTCTGTTACCTGCCCGACAATCTGGTTGTCGTCGGGGGCGATCAGCTCTTTCAACGCACGGAAGTCATCCGTCCCACCCGACGTCGTCTCGGCAAGGCGATCGACAGCTTCCTGGAGCTGCGACAAGGCGATCTGGTGGTTCACCTGGCCCACGGAGTCGGGCGCTACCGAGGCATCGAGCTACTGGAGAAAGAGGGGCTCGCCCAAGAGCATCTCAAGATCGAGTTTCACGGCGGGACGACCATCTATGTGCCGACCTCCAAGATTTCGCTCGTGCAAAAGTACGTCGGAGGAACCAAGGGGCGGACCCGTCTGGCCAAGATCGGCGGCAAGAACTGGGTTCGACAAAAACGGGCGGCCGAAGTCGCCGTGCAGGATCTCGCGGTGGAGATGCTGGAGATTCAGGCTTCTCGCGCTTCGCGCCCCGGTATCGGCTTCCCGCCCGATTCGGTCTGGCAGAACGAATTCGACTCTTCGTTTCCCTATCAGGAAACCGACGACCAGCTGGTGGCGATCTCCGCCATCAAGCAGGATATGATCCGCAGCCAACCGATGGATCGTCTGCTCTGCGGCGATGTCGGCTATGGCAAGACCGAAATGGCTATTCGCGCGACCTTCAAAGCGGTCGATAGCGGGTATCAAGTCGGCATGCTGGTTCCGACCACCATTCTGGTTCAGCAACACTTGCAGTCATTTCGAAATCGCATGGCCGAGTTCCCGTTTCGCATCGAGGGCTTGAGTCGTTTCAGCACCACCAGAGAGCAGAATGAAACGCTCGCGGAACTCGCGGAGGGGCGAATCGACATCGTCATCGGAACGCATCGCCTGGCACAAAAGGACGTCTCCTTCGACAATCTGGGGCTGATCATCATCGACGAAGAGCAGCGGTTTGGCGTCGAGATCAAGGAGCGACTCAAGCACATCCGCAAACAGGTCGACGTGCTCACACTCACGGCGACTCCCATCCCCCGCACGCTCCATCTTTCGCTGATGGGGGCTCGAGATATCTCCAACCTGGAGACGCCGCCCGAAGAACGCACCGCGGTGGAGACGAAGGTCACTCGATTCGATCCGGAGCTCATCCGCCATGCCGTGCTCCGCGAGTTGGGACGCGACGGGCAAATCTTCTTCGTTCACAATCGGGTGCAAGACATTGAACTCGTGGCGGCCAAACTCCAGCGAATCGTTCCCGAAGCACGGATCGACATCGGACACGGCCAGATGCCCGAAGGTCAGTTAGCCCGGGTAATGGTCGATTTTGTGGAGCACAAGTTCGACATCTTGCTGGCGACCACGATTGTGGAGAGCGGGCTCGATATTCCGAACGCCAATACGATCTTCATTGATGAAGCCGATCGATATGGACTGGCGGACCTGCATCAGCTTCGCGGGCGAGTGGGACGCTACAAGCATCACGCTTACTGTTATCTCCTGCTCGATCAAAAGAAGCACCTTTCGCCCGTGGCCGCCAAGCGGCTTCGCGCCATCGAAGAATTCAGCGACATGGGCGCCGGTTTCGCCATCGCCATGCGTGACCTGGAAATACGGGGTGCCGGGAACATATTGGGCACGCAGCAGAGCGGCCATATCGCGGCCGTCGGCTACGAATTCTATTGCGAGCTGTTGGAGCAGGCGGTGCGGAGGCTTCGCAAGGAACCTCCCAAGACGGTCATCGATGTCGAGGTCGAACTCCCGGGGGAGGCCTACTTGCCCCGCTCGTATGTCGACGACATGAAGGCCAAGCTCGATCTCTATCGTCGACTCTCCCGCGTCGCCAGCGAAACGCAGCTGGTCGATTTGATGGACGAGATGAACGACCGCTTTGGTCCGCCACCGGCGTCGGTCGAAAGACTGCTAGCATTGGCCCGGCTGCGTGTCTATGCCACGGCATGGCAGATTCGTTCCATTCATCTGGAAGACAACGCGGTGGTGTTGGGATTCAGTGATCGCCGTTTGCTAGAACAGCTGGCGGCGGAGAAGAAGGTGAAACTCCGTGTCGTCGACGCCCACACGGCTTATCTTCCGCTCACCAAGAAGGAGGTGCAGAGCGACGGGCTCCTTGCTCAGTTGCAAGCTCTACTGCGTCCGAATTCCCCGGGAGCCGCGGATTCAGCGTGATATCCGATATTCTCCCGCAACGGCGAATTCTCTGTTGCCTCCAAATTGAGGGCCTGTCTATAATCCCCGGCCGCGCTACGGTTGGATTCGGCGTACGATCTGCGCCGACACACTGTTAGCGTTTCCTTTTCACGACTTCCGTTCGGAACTTGGTTTGGGTTTTGCCAGGCGAGACTTGCCGACAGCTAGCATCGCGGTTCGAGACGGCGATCTCGTCGCCACCCATCGATAACATAAGACAACGCGTGTTCAGAATCTTCCCACACCTGTTGACGCATCTCGCACTCGCCGGGTTCCTTTGCGCGCCGCTCCAGGTAGACGCCCAGCAGCCACCGGCGGGTCCCTACGTTCCGCCCGGTTCGCGGACACAAGCAGCTTATCCCCACACGTCGTCAGCTCAAGTCGGACCGTCGAACGGGAGATACCCGAACACCGTCCCGCAACACGCTCCCGCCGTGCAGGAGCTCGAAGGCGCGATGCGCATCGCGACCGTGGGTAACGAAGTTATTCTCGCCAGCGACGTGATGCCCCGTGTCGACTCGTTACTGGCAAAGAACCGCGATCGCATTCCCGCTTCGCAACTTCCCAAAGTCCGTTGGATGTATGCCAAGCAGATGCTCGACAGTATGCTCGACACCAAGCGCGTCATGCAGGACTTCAAGCGGACGGTTCCCGCTGAACGATTGCCTGACATCCGCAAGGAAGTGGACAAGAGTTTCGAAGACTCCCGCCTGCCGCAGCTGCTCGATTCGTTCAAGGTGGGATCTCGGGCCGAGCTCGACGCCAAACTGCAACAGCAGGGATCGTCCTTAGAGACGGAGAAGAACAAGTACTTCGAGAGATCGCTCGCCCAGCAGTGGCTGCGCCAGCAGACGACCGCCAAACAGGTCTTCGCACACGACGAACTAATGGCCTACTACGAGGAGCACTTGAAGGACTTTGAAGAGACTGGCAAGGTTCGCTGGCAGGAGCTGAGCGTGCAGTTCTCCAAGCATGCCTCCAAAGGCGAGGCCTATGCGAAACTCGCCGAAATGGGCAACGCCGTGCTCCAAGGAGCCGCTTTCGGACAGGTGGCCAGCCAATCGTCCGAGGGCATCACTTCCGACGAGGGTGGCGTGAGAGACTGGACCACGCAGGGGAGTCTGGCTGCTGAAGAACTGGATCGGGCGCTGTTCACTCTTCCCCCGAACCAGCTCAGCCCGATCATTGAAGGCACCACCGCCTTCCATATTGTTCGAGTGCTGGAGCGCGTCGACCGTCATGTGAAACCCTTTCGCGAGGCGCAGGTCGAAATTCATGACAAGCTCAAGGAGCAAGCGGAGCAGGTCGCTCTCGACGAGTATCAGGATCGCCTGCGAAGCGAGATTCGCGTCTGGACCGTGTTTGACGATCCGGCGTTCGTCGAACGAATCGGGTTGCCCCCGCTTCCGCCCCGCCGCTAGTCGCTCTTCGGCTTGCTTCTTATTGATGACGCCTTGCCTGGCGCGGCTCTCTTACGGTGGCTCTTTGGTCGATCTGGAGATTCTCGTCGGCCCGTGCGATCAGTTCCCCCGATCGGTTATGATGCCCGTTCATCGACTCCCCCCTTCGTCTACGCTTCGGATTGGCTTGTCTTGCCGAGTTCGAGGTCGTCCTGACCGAAAGATTTTGATTTCATGCGGCAAGAAATGGGACTCGCCATGGAACCTGCTCGGCGGAACATTGAGCTCAAGGCTCGCATCGCGTCACTCGACGAGGGTCGTCAGATCGCCCGCGGCGTGGCCACAGATCATCTCGGGGTCCAGAAACAGGTCGATACCTACTTCTGTTGCCGCCAGGGTCGGCTGAAACTTCGCGAGTCGGATCAAACGGGGGCTCAATTGGTTTCCTATCTCCGCGCGGACTCGCCCGATGCCAAACCGAGCGACTATCGCCTTCTCGACATTTCCGACCCCCAGCGGCTGCGAGCCATGTTGGCCGAGACGCTAGGGGTGGCATGTGTCGTCGAGAAGAATCGCGAAGTCTTCATGTTCGAAAATGTTCGCATCCACCTTGATGATGTCGTTGCGCTCGGTACCTTCTTGGAGTTTGAGGCAGTCCTCAGCGAGAAAATTTCTGACCAGCAAGGCCACGATCAGATCGCTCATCTATCCGAAATCTTCAAAATCGGACCGGCCGACCTGCTTCGCGGCTCCTACAGCGATCTGATCGATTGTCAAAACAAGATCAGGACTCTTGGGGACGACCCGGCTCAACAGGGCGATTTCGCCCGATAGGCACTGATCTTTTTTGGCAATGCCGCGGAGGCGAAGGGTTTTCCTCCCTGTTCTCTCGCCGAGCCGGACCGATCTCCCCGGAATCGAGGGCCGCAAAAATGTTCGCGGCGAATTGTCGGACGGACGACCAGCCGTTACATTGGGAGGGCTGGAAACCACGAGGGAAGACCACTTGGATAAGGTATTGCAACGGATGAGCAGTGTTGCTGATAGGAGAGTTTCGATGGGTGATGTGGCCGAACTCCGGCTGGATGACAAGCAACTAGAATTGCCGGTCATCGTCGGTTCCGAGGGCGAGCGCGGCCTCGACATCTCGAAGCTAAGAGGCCAGACGGGCCATATCACGGTCGACGAAGGTTACGTCAATACCGGCTCCACAACCAGCGACATTACGTTTCTCGATGGCGAAGAGGGCATTCTTCGTTATCGCGGATACGCGATTGAGGATCTGGCAGCCGGGTGTGATTTTGTGGAGACCAGCTATCTCTTGCTTTATGGAGAGCTGCCCACCGAACAGCAACTGCACGACTTCCGCATGGCTTTGCGCCGGCATACGATGCTGCACGAAGATATCAAGTCGTTCTACAACGGATTTCCCCGCGACGCTCACCCGATGGCGATTCTCGGCAGTGTCGTGGGAGCCCTCTCGACTTTCTATCAAGACGCTCTCGATCCGAACGATCCGGAGCAGGTGGAGGTCTCCGTTCATCGGCTGATGGCCAAGCTGCCGACGATCGCGGCATTCAGCCATAAGAAGTCGATCGGCCAACCTTTCTACTATCCGCGAAACGACTTGACCTACTGCCAGAATTTCTTGCAGATGATGTTCGCGGTGCCGACCGAGCCGTACGAGATCGATCCCGATTTCGTCGAGGCCCTGAATCTGCTCCTCATCGTTCACGCCGATCACGAACAAAACTGTAGTACCTCGACCGTGCGGATGGTCGGCTCATCGAACGCCAATATCTTCGCTTCGATCGCCGCGGGCATCTGTGCCCTGTGGGGACCACTCCACGGCGGCGCCAATCAGGCGGTCGTCGAGATGCTCGAAGCCATTCAGGCCGACGGAGGCGATATCGGCAAGTATGTCGATATGGCCAAGGACAAGGACAGCGACTTTCGATTGATGGGCTTCGGTCATCGTGTCTACAAGAATTTCGATCCAAGAGCGACGATTATTCGCTCCTCGTGTGAAAAGCTGCTCAAGAAGCGCGGGATCGACGATCCGATGTTTACGATCGCTCAGGAGTTGGAAGAGGTCGCGCTGAAAGATCCTTACTTCATCGAGAAGAAATTGTATCCCAACGTCGACTTTTATTCCGGTGTTATCTATCGAGCGATGGGCATTCCCGCCGGAATGTTCACGGTGCTTTTCGCCATGGGACGGCTGCCCGGCTGGATCGCCCACTGGAAGGAAATGCACCAGTCTCCGAATAAGAGAATCTGTCGACCACGTCAGGTCTACACCGGCTCGCAACAGCGAGAATTTGTCCCGCTTGAGAAGCGGTAAGCGATTCCGGTCTCCCGTTAAGCAGGCTCTTTCATTTTCGTTCGACTCTCGGTCGTTGCGGCTGCGCTGCCCAAAAAATAGCTTCATAACGGCGGGTTTTCTCGGGCAAGCGGCCTGCTTCCCAGGCTTTCCAGGGGCGCTTCAAGCTACAATCGCCGGGCGTTCTGCCTTATAATAAGTGTCTCCCCCACACTACCCACCCGCCCGTAGCGCCTTGCCAGCACCCCGTTGGCCCACCTGAGGTCATCCCCGCGGTTCAAGTAGCCGATTCGCTCTCTCACCCGAACTCAAAAGGCCCCCCATGATTCGCCACCTTGTGATCTTCTCCCTGCTATTCGTGTTCGGTTTTGTCGTCCTGTCATCGGCGGAGGCCAGAAAGGGTCGCCGTGCCCGCAAGAAATCGCAACAGAGCACCGTCATCGTGGGCAACTGCCATGATGAGGACTGCACGACTTCCGACACGGCTGCCGAGACTGCCACCGATTGGTCGCATCAGCAAATTGAAAAGTTTCCCGCCAGCGAGAAACCGGTTTCATTGTTCAACGGCCGCGACTTCACCGGATGGGAAGGGCACATCGATCCTTATTGGAGTGTGCAAGATGGCGTGATTGTGGCCCGCAACGAGAAGGAGAACGCTCCCAAGGTCAGTACCTACTTGTTGACCGATAAGAAGTACCGTAACTTTCGCCTCGTCTTCGAGAGCAAGCTAGTCGAAAGCGAGATGCACTCCGGCATTTCGTTGTGGGGCAAGAAGCTCGACATCGATGGGGAGCCATTCAGTTATCAGGGCCACCTGGTGATGTACCCTTCGGGTTACGGTTTTTGGGATCTTTACCGACGCAACTCGATCTATCAAGACAAGGATCAGGTCGCCCGCAAGGCTGGACGCCAACACGAGTGGAACCAGATGGAGATCCTCGCCATCGGCGATCGCATCCGGCATGTCATCAACGGCAAGCTGGTGGCCGACTGGACCGACCCCCAGCCGGAGCTTTGTGGAACCGGGCCCATCGGTCTGCAGCTTCATTCCAATTCCGTACCCCAGGAAGTCCATTTTCGTGGCCTTGTCCTGTCGGAAGATCCCGAGGACAAGTTGATTACGGTTGTTGCCGAGCCCGTAGAGAAACAAGAATAGAGAAACAAGAGTAGACTCCCCTCCCCTGCCCGGTTGGTTCGCGAGTTCACATGCCCGTCGTGTGGGTCGATCTGCTGAATTCGTAACCGAGCGTTCCTCCCTCCTACCCCCTTACCGCCGCTATGCTCCTTGCGAATCGCCTCCGCTTCGTTGGTTGTCTGACTCTCTGCGCAATCTTGGCCACCGCGCTGATGACGCTGCCGGTCTTCTCCGACGATCCTTCCGATTCGGATCCTATCGCTGGCAGCAAGGTCCCATTTGATCCCGAAATCGAGCCGGCCTCCGACCAAGGCGAGAAGGCGATGGCCGGGTTTCAACTCGACAAGCGCTATCGAGCGGAACTGTTCGCGGCCGAACCGATGCTGGCCAACCCCACGGCGTTTGGCGTCGATGACCAAGGCCGCTTTTACGTTGTCGAGTCGTTTCGGCATGGTAATACACCGGAGACGACCAACAGCGACGATGATTTGGCTTGTCGCACTGTCGAAGATCGCATCGCCATGCACAAACGAAAGCATGGAGACGCCTGGCGAGACTACACGATTCGACATGAACGGGTTCGATTGCTGGAAGATACCGATGGCGACCATCGCGCCGATCGTTCGACGGTGTTCGCCGACGGCTTCAACAATATTGAAACCGGGTTGGCTGCTGGTGTGCTGCCCATGGATGGTGGTGTCTACTTCACTAACATTCCTCATCTCTGGTATCTGAAGGATACCGACGGCGACGGCAAAGCCGACGAGCGTCGATCGCTGAGCAAAGGTTATGGTGTGCATGTCGGTTATCGGGGCCACGATATGCATGGCCCCCTGCTCTATGTCGACGGCAAAGTCTACTGGACGATTGGCGATCGCGGATTCAACGTTCCTCTGCCCGATGGGACGCGACTGGAGAACGCCGATCGTGGCGCCGTGCTGCGGTGCAACCCGGACGGTTCGGAGTTGGAGATCTACCACAACGGACTGCGAAACCCCCAAGATCTGACGTTCGACGAGTATGGCAATCTCTTTACCGGCGACAATAACTCCGACGCGGGTGATCAAGCCCGGGTAGTGCATGTTGTCGAAGGTGGCGACAGCGGCTGGCATATCGGCTGGCAATACATGGGCGAGCAGGATTACCAACGCGGTCCCTGGAACGCCGAGAAGATTTGGCACCCACAGTTCGCAGGGCAGGGGGCCTGGTTCCTGCCGCCGATCACCTGGCTCGGCAACGGACCGGCGGGTGTGACCTTCTATCCTGGCACCGGCTTGAACGACGATTATCGCGGCCACATGTTCATGTGCGACTATCGTGGCGGACCGGGGCAGTGCGGCATCTATGCCTTCCGGTTCGTGCCGAACGGCGCGAGCTACCAGCTCGACAATCTCCACAAGTTCATGTGGGGCGTCTCCTGCAGCGACGTCGGCTTCGGCTACGACGGGCTTTACATTCTCGATTGGGCTGGAGCCTGGAACGCGGCCAACAAAGGCCGGCTCTATCGTTTCTATGATCCGGAGACGGTCGACTCGGAACCGGTCACTTCGACGCGCGATCTGATCCGGGCCGGCATGAATCACCGCACCCCCGAGGAATTGGCCAATCTGCTGGCCCATCGCGATCAGCGTGTTCGGCTGGCCGCCCAGCTGGCGTTGACCAAGAAGGATTCGCCCGGCAAACAGGCGCTCCGCGGAGTCGCTCTCGAAGGCCGCAAGGAACTGGCGCGACTGCACGCCATTTGGGGACTCGGCATTGTTGCTCGACAAGACTCGACGGCCCTCGATGGCATCGTTTCCTTGCTGGGAGATACCAACGCCGAAGTTCGCGCTCAAACGGCCAAGGTGATGGGCGACGGCCGTCACGCCGCGGCACTGGGCGGGCTGGTTAAGTTACTCGGAGATACTTCTCCCCGCGTTCGCATGCTGGCCGCCACCGCGCTCGGCAAGCTCAAGGATCCCACCGCCGTGGAACCTTTGTTAAAGGTTCTTCGTGAGAACAAAGATCAAGACCCTTACGTCCGACACGGAGCGGTAATGGGGCTGGTCGGCTCCGCTTCGCCCGAGCAATTGGCCCAGTACGTCGATCATCCCGATCACGGCGTGAGAATGGGCGTTCTGCTGGCGATGCGTCGACGAAGCGATCCCGAAATTGCCGCGTTCTTCTACGATTCTGACGAGGCGATTGTTACCGAGGCGGCCCGGGCGGTTAACGACGTGCCAATTCCCGCGGCTACCGGCGCGCTGGCGGGCTTGATCGATCCGTTCATCGATCAGGCCAAAGGCGAGGCGAAGGCAAGCGTGCCTGGCGACGAGGCGGAAGAACTATCTCGTACCAACGAGCCACTGCTCAGGCGAGTTCTCAACGCGAATTATCGACTGGGAGGCGACGAGCAGGCCCGCAAGCTGGTCCTGTTCGCCGCCGATCCCCAAAACTCCGGCCCCATGAAACGGGAGGCGATGTCGATCTTGGGCGACTGGGAGTCGACCGGCCCTCGCGATCGAGTCGTCAACCTGCAGCGTCCGGTGAAGACTCGCGAGCTCACCGCGGTAAAGCGATACCTGACGGAACATCTCACCAAGATCCTCAACAACGCGCCGGACGACATCCAGCAGGACGCCATCCGTCTGGTGCGTCAGTTCCAGATTCCCGGCAGCGACGATGTCTTTGCCGACTGGGTTCGTGATGTCGATAGCCCCACCGACACACGAATCGAATCGCTGAAGCTGCTAGCCGATCGGGCCGATCCGCGCGTCGAAGAACTGGTCGACTTTGCACTAACCGACAAAGACCCCAAAGTGCGGGTCGCGGCGGGCCGGGCCCTCGCGCAGCGAAATCCGACGCGAGCCTTGATGCTGCTCACGCCGGTCGTGTTCGAGAGCGAGTCACTGGTCGAACGACAGAAATCGATTGCCACACTGGGATCCATTCAGCACGACAAGGTCGATAAGGCCTTTGCCGACTGGCTCGACATGCTCCTGCAAGGGGAGTTCGAGGCGGCACTCCATCTCGATCTCCTCACCGCGGCCGAACAGCGATCGAGCGAGGTGGTGAAACGGAAACTGGCCGAATACCAAGGCACGCTCGACGCCGATGATCCGCTCGCCCCCTATCGAGTCGCGCTGGAAGGAGGAGATGGGTGGCGAGGGCGACTGATCTTTGTCGGGCATATGAAGACCAAGTGTCTGCGTTGTCACAAGGTGCGAGGCACCGGGGGCAGCGCCGGGCCCGATTTGACCTTTGTCGGCAAGGAAAAGACTCGCGAGTACTTGTTGGAGTCGATCGTCCATCCCAACGCTCAAATCGCCCGCGGTTTTGAAACGGTCATCATTGTCACCGTCGACGGTCGAGTCCTCTCCGGCATCGTGCAAGAAGAGAACGATGAGATGCTCAGGCTCCGCGAACCGGACGGCGACGAGGTGGTCATCCCGCTCGATGAGATCGACGAGCGCGACGTGGGTCCTTCCGGAATGCCGGGCGAGATGGGTAAGGTTCTTGACAAGTTCGATCTGCGAGACCTGGTTCAGTTTCTCTCCACGCTACGGCATCCCAAGAAAGCGGAATAGACACTGCGCGAGCCGACGGCCTCTCCGGCCCGGGGCTCAAACCTCGACGATTGCCTTGATCACGCCCGAGCTGGCGTCGGTGTAGGTGGGGAAATCGTCGATGAAGTCATCCAGCGTGGTGCGATGCGTGACCCAGGGCTCGGTTGCCACGCGGCCTGTCTCCAGGGCATCGACCACCGTGGCAAAGTCAGCGGGCAGCGCGTTGCGGGAAGCCAGCAGCGTCATTTCTCGAACATGCATCTCCGCCGGGCGAAACGTAACCTCCGCCCCCGTCAGCCCCACAAAGAGAAGCTTGCCGGTGGGGGCGACCAAGGGAAAAGCGGCCGCCATCGAATCGGGGTTTCCCGTCGCGTCGAACAACGTTGTCGGTAGTTCACCACCGCCAGCGGAGCGCAGTCGCCGAGCCAATTCCTCGGGTGTTGAGTCTGTTCCGGTTGCCAGCGTCCGCGCAAGGCCCAGTGCTTCGGCAGAAAAAGCCAGCCGCCCCTCGTCGCGATCGATCATTGTCACGTCCGCGCCGGTCAGTTGGGCAAAGGTGGCCACGGAGAGTCCGATTGGTCCCGCACCAATGACGCAGACAGACTCCGTTTGGTGAGTTCGTTGTTCGCCGCCGTTTCTTGCCGCATCCAGACCGGCTCGCCGCACGGCGTGCGCTCCGATCGAAAGCGTCTCGACCAGGGCCAGTTGTTCCAGGGTCAAGGTGGCCGAGGCATGTAGCTTCTGAGCCGGCACACAGAAACGAGGCCGCAGCCCCCCGTCGGTGTGCACCCCCAGCACGCGCAGCTGTTCGCAGCAATTTCCGCGGCCACGGCGACAAGAGAAACAGTCACCGCAATTCAGATACGGTTCGACGCTGCAGCGATCGCCGACTCGGACGTTTTCCACGTTCGATCCGACCGCCAGGACCTCGACACCCAGCTCATGCCCTAGAATGCGGGGATAGGAAAGCAGCGGCATCTTGCCGCGAAAAGCGGCCACGTCGGTTCCGCAGACGCCCACGCGATGCACCCGCACCAGCGCCTCGTCGGCACTCGGCTCGGCCGGCTCATCGATCTCGATCGGGCGAAACCGCTCCGGCTGCTCAAGCAGCACCGCTTTCATGCGTCGTTTTCCGGTTCCGTGCGATTAGGCAACGCCGGGGATGGCCACCTCAGGAAACTCGACCGGTCCCCAGGTGTATTGCTCGGGGCCGAGCTTCTGGCCGGAGTTCAGGGCTTCTTCCCAGGTGATGTCCTTTCCGGTGTAGGCCGATTCACGCGCCATGATGGCCATTAGCGTGCTCTTCGACATGTAGTCGCCGTTGTTGATCGGCGTGCCCTGGCGAATCGCGGCGAACAGTTCTTGATGTTCCTTGAGATACATGTCGGTCTTGCCACCGTCGTACTCCCAGGAATTGGGTCCATCGATGCTATGTCCCATGACATCGGCGGTTCCCTTGGTGCCCATCACGTAGTCATTGATGTCGACGGTGCAGCCCGACTGCTGGCGGCAGGTGCTAAAGCACTTGGTGCCGTTGGCGTAGGTGTAAACGCTGCAGAAGTGATCGTAAACGTGGCCGAACTTTTCGCTGGTGCGTTTGATTCGTCCACCGATCGAGCTCACCTTGACCGGATACTCGTCCCGCATCGCCCAGGCCATCTTGTCGAGGCTGTGAATATGTTGCTCGTTGATCAGATCACCCGAGAGCCAGGTGTAGTAGAGCCAGTTGCGAACCTGCACTTCCATGTCGCTCCAGCCCGGCTGAGGCTGATTGAACCACAGCTCTCCGGTGTTGTAGGCGGTATGCAAGGTGACGATGTCGCCGATCGCGCCGTCGTGAACACGCTGCATCAGTTCCCGCTTCGGTTCGTGATAGCGATAGCAGAGACCCGAGACGACGTTGAGTCCTTTCTCCTTGGCGAGCCGGCATGTTTCCATGACCGAGCGGACGCCGCTGCCGTCGACCGCCACGGGCTTCTCGCAAAAGACGTGTTTTCCCTTTTCAATGGCGTACGCCAGGTGAGCCGGGCGGAAGTGGGGCGGCGTGGCCAGCAACACCACGTCGACTTCGCTGTCGATCACCTGCTTGTAGGCGTCGAATCCGGTAAAGATATGGTCGTCATCGACGGTGATCTGCTGACCGAATTTCTTGTTCTTCTTGAGGTAGGGGATCCGCGTACTCAAGCGGTCGCCAAAGGCGTCACCCACGGCCGTAAGTCGAGCGCCGGAGTCGGCCATCAGGGCGTCCTTCACGGCGCCGGTGCCGCGACCCCCGCAACCGACGAGCCCCACCTTGAGAATATCGCTGCCGCCGGCGTGGGCGGTTTTTGCCAGACCGGTCGTCAGCCCGACGGTTACCGCCGCGGCTCCGGTGGTCTTGATGAAATCACGTCGAGTGGAAGAAGAGGCTTGATCGGCCATGGTCGCTCCTCAAGGTCGGTTCCAGGTGGATTGGTTGGTAGGCGGGAATCGCGAGGGCTACGAATGAACACCTCTGATCGGGGGCGTTCGTCGCCTGCGCGGATTTTCGGGTGGGATTCGAGTCGTTCGTTGCTAGAGACCGAAGCAGGTGTTCATCCGCGATGCCACGTCGGCCAGGTAGGCTTTGTTGCCGCCGGCCAGTTCGGCCGTGGCCCATCCAGTATAACCGATTTCGTCCAGGGCGCGGCGAACCTCTTTCCAATTCACGTCTCCTTCGCCTAATTTGCAGTCGAAACCGCTGCCGCCCTTCTCTTTTCCCCAATCTTTGGCGTCCAGTTTCACGATCCGCCGGCCCAAAACGCGAATCCAGTCTTCGGCCGGGCCAAACTTCTGGTGGTTGCCGATATCGTAGTAGTAGCCGACCCAAGGGCTGTCGATGGCGTCAATGTAATCCCGGGCTTGTTCGGGCTTCTCACAAAAGCCATTCCAAACATTCTCGATCAGAATGCGGATGCCCAGCCGCGAGGCCAGGGGGAGAACCTTCTGGATCTCGACAATCGAACGGTTCCAAACGTCGTCGTGCGTTTCCTCGTCGCCGGTGACCTTGCCCGGCACCAACAGTACGGTCGAACCGCCGTAGAGGTGTGAATCTTGAATCGCCTGTGTCAAACCTTGCAGACCCTTTTCGCGGTCTTCCGGCTTGGGCGACGAAAGTCGATAGACCCAGTGCCAGGAGTCGACCACTCCGTGAATCGGCATCCCTGTCTCTCGACTGGCGGCCAGCACTTCCGCCTGATCGTAGGTCGCCTTGCTATGCAGCGGACTGTTCATCTCCACGCCGTCGAAGCCCAGCTCCTTCTGAATCTGGAATTTCTCGAGCACGGTCGCGCCGTCCTGGACCATGCCCCATTTTACGGCGCGATAGATGCGCGGCTCCGGCTGACCGGGGGCCTTGGTGTCCTCCGCCTCGGCGGGTCGGCTACCGTGTGAGCCTGCAACGGTGGCCAGCGCGACGCTGGCCGCAGCAGTCTTAACAAATTGACGACGCGAGTAACCGAATTCCGCCATGCGGACCTCCAAATATCAGAATTTTGCTTGGCTCAAGTGGGACCACTCTGTGGGTTTCGCCTGTCCACCCACCATTTTTGCAGTCCACTCAGGCGCTGGCAAGCGTTGCTAAAGCAAGGTTCCGAAACACCTTACAAATAGCCAGCACAAGATTTTCTCGCCAGCGTGATCCAGTTCACAGTTATTTCGATGCTGCTGCGAATAATTCCATCAGTGCGAAGAACGGCCATCTGCCTGACTGCGAGGCATGAGCGCCGCGCGAGTGATACCCCCCAGGGCGACCGGACAGACCCTCCAGGCTGTACGTCGCTGGTTCGCGCGGCCGCCTCGCAGTCGAATTCTCTCCGACCTGCTGTCTTGTTTTGATCCCACGGTCTGCCGACCCGTTCAACGGACAGACCGACTTGCCAGGCGATCTCCCCGCGCAACCGGCATAATCGCGCCCAAAAGTTCTGTTGAAATGGTCCTTTGTCTGGCCGGCGAACATCCGAAAGGGCACGGCCGAGACCTATACTTTCGCATCGTACCCCCCTCGCGAATCGGCCCGCCGACTCGCCCTACCCCCCGCCTTCGCGCTGCTGCGTGAACAAAAGGATTCAGCGATGCAATACGATCTGATCGTCATAGGTAGCGGACCGGCCGGACAAAAAGGGGCCATTGCCGCCGCCAAGTTGAACAAGCGCGTGGCCATTGTCGAGCGGCGCAGTCGAGCGATTGGGGGCGTCTGTCTGCACAGCGGAACCATTCCCTCCAAGACCATGCGGGAGGCGATCCTTCATCTGACCGGCTATCGACAGCGCGAGGTCTATGGCGATCAGTTTCGCAAGAAGCGGAACATTCGCATGGAGGACCTGAGTCTCAAACTCCACCAGGTGACCGATCGCGAGTTGGAAGTTATTCAAGATCAGCTGGAACGCAATGGCGTCGATGTTTACGCCGGTAACGCCCGCTTCGTCGGACCGCATCAGGTCGAAGTCGAAGGTCCGGCCGGCCAGACCGTGCTTCGCGGCGAAAATATTCTCATCGCCTGCGGAACCAAGCCCTCTCGCCCCGATCACATTCCCTTCGACGGGGAACACATTTTCGATACCGACGAGTTTCTCCATTTGGAAGAGATTCCCCGGAGCATGATTGTTGTCGGTGGAGGTGTGATTGGCATCGAATACGCCATCATGTTCGCCACCTTGGGCGTCGATGTCACAGTGGTGGACGGCCGGGAACGATTGCTCGACTTCTGCGATCGGGAGATTGTCGATACCCTGCTCTACCATGCTCGAGCGCTCGGCATGACGTTTCGACTAGGCGAGGAAGTGACTCAAATCAAGCGGCAGACCGAAACCAACGTGATGGTCGAGTTGAAGAGTGGCAAGCGTCTGATCGCCGCCACGGCGTTGTTCAGCGCTGGTCGTGTGGGCGACACGGAGGGCCTCGACTTGCCCGCCGCCGGATTGCGGCCCGACTCCCGCGGCCGTATCGCCTGCGACGAGAACCATCAAACGGAAGTCTCGCACATCTACGGAGTCGGCGACATCGTCGGCTTTCCGGCGCTGGCCAGTACCGCCATGGAACAAGGCCGCCGGGCTGCCTGCCACGCCTTTGGCCACGAGTTCAAGGCGTTCGATCACATGCCCTACGGGCTGTTCACGATTCCGGAAATCTCCATGGTCGGCAAGTCGGAACAGGAACTCACCTCCGAGTGTGTTCCCTACGAAGTCGGCATGGCCCGCTTTGGGGAAATCGCTCGCGGGCAAATTGTCGGCGATCAGACCGGGATGCTAAAGCTGTTGTTTCATCGCGACACGCTCAAGCTCTTGGGTGTGCATTGCATCGGCGACTCGGCAACCGAAATCGTCCATATCGGACAGACCGTGATGGCCCTTGGCGGGACAATCGAGTATCTCCGCGACGCGGTGTTCAACTATCCGACGATGGCGGAGTGCTACAAGGTGGCCGCCTTGGACGGATTGAACAAACACGCCTTTGACCAATTCGAGCCGCGGAGCCAATCGACGTCCGCCGAACTTTCCAAGGCCATTCCGCAGGTGATGCCCCCGGTCGATGTGCCCCCGACCGAAGTCGTTACTCTCGACGCCAATTCGGCCAATGCGGACGCGGCTCTGCCTACGTAATCGCTGCATTGAGCGACGAACACTCGGCGAAGGCCGTGACCAGTTTACGCGGGCCACCGGTGTCCCGCCGCTCGATGAGCGGATTTCACTCGTTGATCGTGTGGCCCACTTCGGCCAAAGCCGACTTGGCCACGGCGAAGCTCTCTTCTTTGATCAGCAGATAGTCGGTGTCGTAGGTCGACACGACGAATACGCTGACCCCTCGTTCCGCCAGCGTGGAGGTGAGCGATGCGATGATGCCGACCAGAGTGAAGTCGAGTTGACCGACCACGCGCAGTCCCCGCCAATCCTGCTCGCAGAGGATTTCCTCAGGCACCAATTCCTGGCGGCAGACGATCGATAGTTCCTCCTTGGTTCGTGTGAGCGACACAAAGTCGCCGGAGACCCAGGACGGTAGCTCTTCGTCAGGCTCTAGCCGGCAGATCGCCAGTCGATCGGGAATTGGTTCAAGCTTGAGTTGCATCTGCATTCGCCTTCAGCTGTCTGCTGCCAGTTCCCGCGCACCGACCGGTAACCTGGGATTCTACCTTCTAGCGGAGGCGCGGGGTAGAATGACAGGCAACCTCTGGAGGAATCGATGCCCTTGCGACACAAGAATCGGAATTTGTTTCTCGCCTTCTGCCTGTTGCTGGCTGTCGGCGGGAGCACATCCGCTGCTGCCCGCGAACCGAATGTTCTGTTTATCGCCGTCGACGATCTCCGCCCTCAACTCGGTTGCTACGGGGTCGAGTCGATGCACACACCAAACATCGACAGCCTGGCGGCCGCTGGCATCGTCTTCGAGCGGGCTTATTGCATGGTGCCGACCTGTGGAGCTTCGAGAGCAAGTCTGATGACGGGTCTTCGCCCGACCCGAGATCGCTTCGTCGATTATCTGGCCTGGGCCCAAAAAGAAGCTCCCGACATCACCACGCTCAACACCCACTTCAAGAATCACGGCTACACCACTCTCTCCAACGGTAAGGTGTTTCATCATCTTGAGGATAGCGCGGTGGGATGGTCGGAGCCGGCCTGGAAACCGGCCGATGACTCGCTCTATCGACGGCCCGAGAACAAGGCCTTGCACGAGGCGCGAAAGCAGGAGCGACATTGGCGACGCGGCCCGGCCTTCGAGGCGGCGGATGTTCCTGACGAGCAATACCGCGACGGCCAGGTGTTGGAAAAGTCGCTGGAAGATCTGCGCCGACTCGCCAAGCGAGAGGAACCGTTCTTTCTGGCGACGGGGTTCTACAAACCGCATCTACCTTTTGTCGCTCCGCAAAAGTATTGGGAGCTGTACGATCGCGACGACATCAAGCTGCCGGTCACTTATCATCCTCCCGAGAATGCTCCCTGGCCGGCGATTCATACCTGGGGAGAACTTCGTGCCTACGCCGGCATCCCTACCAAAGGTCCCGTCTCCGACGACGTGGCCCGCCAATTGATTCATGGGTACTACGCCTGTGTCAGTTTCACCGACGCCCATATCGGCAAGCTGCTCGACGAACTCGAAGAACTAGGCATCGCCGAGAATACGATTGTCGTGCTGTGGGGCGATCATGGCTGGAACTTGGGCGAACACACCCTGTGGTGCAAACACAGCTGCTTTGAAACCTCGATGCATGCGCCTCTGATCATCAAGGTGCCGGGCGACGCAGGCGGCAAAAAGACGCGCAGACTGACCGAGTTCATCGACATCTATCCCACGCTCTGCGAGCTGGCCGATCTTCCGCTGCCGGAGCACTTGCAAGGTCGCAGCCTGGTACCGCTCATAGAGAACCCCCAGTTGCCGTGGAAGACGGCCGCCATCGGTCGCTATGGCCCGGGTGATACCATTCGGACCGATCGCTTCCGCTTCACCGAGTACACCGACGATGAAGGTCGACCGATCGCACGGATGCTGTACGACCATGAGGCCGACCCGGGCGAAGACAAAAACATTGTCGAGCAGAAGGACCAACAGCAGAATGCTGCGGCTCTCAATAAACAACTTCGAGCAGCCCGAGAAGAACTGGCACCATGAGCGACTCACCTGCCGCTTCGCTGAATCTGTTTCAGCTACCCGACGAGCTTTCCGACGAGATTACCGATACGCTACTGGCCGCCTCGCATGTCCGTGTCGAGCGAATCGTCTCGAACGGCCAAGCCTCGCCCGAAGGCTTCTGGTACGACCAGGAAGAGAGCGAATGGGTGGTTGTGCTGACCGGTTCCGCCAAGCTGCGACTGGCAGATCCAGAAGAACTCGTCGACATGGGACCCGGCGACAGCCTGCACATCGCGGCCCATCGTCGCCACCGGGTCGAGTGGACGTCCTCAAAGAAGCCAACAATTTGGCTGGCCGTATTTCATGGCTGAACCGAAAGGCGACCATCTGTTCGTCAATGTCGGCGCCTCGCAGGCCCGCCGCCGGCTCAAGAAGTTTGGGCATGGCGTGAAAAAGATAACCACCGCGGGCAGAAATCAAGCGCTCATCATTCACACGGCCACCGGGCGGCACCTGGAAGAACTGGAGGCCAAGTTTGCCGATGTCGGCTACTCGCGGAGCGAATCGGAGTTGAGCGAGCCGATCGAGAACCTTCGCAATCTCGGGATCATCTCCGGCGGTTGGCTTCGCGAGATCGGTATCCATTCGATCGACGATCTGCGGCAAGTCGGCCCGACGGTGGCTTATCGCATGGTCAAGCAGCACAAACCACAAGCGAGTTTGAATCTACTTTGGAGTCTCGCCGCGGGACTCAAGGATCTCGACTGGCGCGAACTGACCGACCACGAAAGGCAAACGCTGCAGGAGGAAGTCGAGGCGGAGTGAACCAATCGGCTACGGAGCGTGTCCACTGTTGGAGTCTTCTCAAGCCCGATCACCGCACCCCTCGCCACCCCTCGCCACCCTCCGCATCTCAATCGACAGGAAACCCAAGCATGGAAGCGATTCTCAACAGCGCCACGGCGGAGCAGCTCGCCGCGGCCGTCGAAGCCAACGGCATCGGATGTTGCCTGGCTTGGTCTGCCTGGCCCGACATGGAGCGTCATGACGGCCAATTCTTGACGACGACCATGACCGATGTCCCGTTCCCGTTCTTCAACAATGTCTTCTGGCCGCGAATCCCCAGCACGCACGTCGACGCCACCATCGAGGCCATTCTCGGCCAGGCCCGAAAGCGTGGTGTCCCGATGTTCTGGTGGACCGGTCCGGCGACCCAGCCTGAGAACTTAGGCGAGCATCTGTTGGCCCATGGATTCGTGCACGGTTTCGAGGCTCCCGCGATGGCCGTCGATCTGCAGACGATGCCGCCGACGAGTCACATCCCCGATGATCTAACGATCGAAGAAGTCACCGATGAGTCTCAACTCGGTGACTGGTGCCGTGTGATGACCCCTGTCTACGAATTCCCAGAATTCGCCCGCCGGCCCTGGTTCGAGATGCTCAACGCGGTCGGCTTTGGAGAACAGCGGACGATGAGGCATTTTATCGGCTACGCGGACAATCGCGCGGTCGCCGCTTCGACACTTTACCTGGGGGCGGGAGTGGCTGGCATATCGAGCGTGGCCACGGCACCCGACGCGCGACGGCGAGGCTTTGGCACGGCGATAACCACCACGCCACTTCTCGAAGCCCGCCGGCTTGGCTACCGGTATGGCGTGCTGTTTTCTTCTTCGATGGGCAAGGGCATCTACGAGAAGATCGGTTTCCGCGTCTACGGACATGGGAATTGTTACGTCTGGTCGAATGAATCGGATGCTTAGTTCGCCCAGACAATCGAACGAGAGTCGGGGACGATCCCCTGCCAGCCGTTGGCCGGGCTGGCCATCATGACCCACTCCTCTCGCCAAGAAATCGAGATTCTGCTGGCCAAACTCCAGCGGTCACCCTATCCTGAAGTTGCCTTTCGGCGTGGGAACGGTTGCCTGGAAAATGAAAGAGAGATATCGTGACGATTATCTACCGTCTGGAACCGGAACTCGAAGTCGACGAGTTCATCGACGTGCTGCGGCGTTCACAGTTGGCTGGCCGACGCCCGATCGACGAGCGTGAGCGACTCGACGAGATGCTGCGGCAGGCGGATGTGACGATCGCGGCCCGCACGCCCGAGGGCCTGCTCATCGGTATCTCTCGCGCCATTAGCGATTTCAGCTTCTCGACTTTTCTCATCGATCTGGCGGTCGACCAGGCGTATCAAGGGCAAGGCATCGGTCGCTGCCTGATTGCCCGTACGCATGAGGAAGCAGGGTATCGCACGAGCCTGGTGTTGCATGCCGCTCCGGCGGCTGCGACCTATTATCCCCACGTCGGCATGCAGACATACGACGACTGTTGGTATATCCCGCGCACCGACTAGCCCAGCAATCAATCGAGCTGCCCTGGCACGATTCACATCTCGCTGATTGAGGAAGGTGGCCGCCGCGCGCCTCTTCTTCGCCTCGGCGGGACTCTCGCTTGGCGGCCCGTTTCCTTGACCGGTCGCTCTTCATCCACAACACTAGTTGGGTAGTCGCGCCCGCGCCTCCCTTCCACTTTGAATCGAATGTGAATTCGCACCTGCATAGAACCTGCCTCTGCTGGCCACCAGACCGGCGAGCTTCCAAGACCGAGGAACCCGCATGACGCCCGTTGAATTTCTTGTCGCCGCACAACCGAGTCGAACCCAACGTTCAACCCTTGTCCTCCCCAACACCCTTCTTCGTCGCGCGCTCGCCTGTTTGCTCTTGGGGGTCGGGGCGCTGCTCGCACCATTCCAGAGGAGCGCACACGCCGAGACGCCTCCGGCCCAGACGCCACCGGCCCAGAATCGTATCATTCCCGGGCCACTCGAGGATCTCGGTCGCGAATACAAAGTCCGCCTCGTCTACTTTGTGCCCAAGGATCGCGAAATCAAGAAGGACTATCGTGAGAAGATCGAAGTGTTGATGCGGGTTGTGCACGACATATACGATCGCGACTTCAAAGCCAAGGGTTACAACACTCGCGGGCTCGACTTTGAGTTCGATGAAGATGGGAAGCTCAAGGTTCATCTGATTCGCGCCCGCCACAACGCCGAACATTACACCGGCAATCCACCCACGTCCGACCGCCTGTTCAACTCGACCTCGAACGAAATGGTGGCCACGATCGGATATCCTGCTCATCGCGCCTGCCTCGTGTTTTCCGAAGCCGGCGGTATTGCCGAAGCGACGCCCGCCATTCCGTTCTGTGGCGTCGCGATGGTTTCGGCCGACATGTTGCGAGACGAGATCACGGCCTCCACGATCGAGAAACAGATCGAGAACATGTTTGACGAGACGCCTGTCAAGAAAGCGGACGGCGAATCGTCAGAACCGCGCAACCGAGCCACGCAAATCTCCAACGGCGTGTTGATGCACGAGTTGGGCCATATCTTTTTCATGATCCACGATCAACGCGATCAGCGGAATATCATGGCCTATGGCTACCACAATCTGCGGCTGATGTTTGACAAGAAGACCGCCCTCAGTCAGCCGGTTCGTTTTTCCGAAGACCATGCCCGTATCGCGGCCGCCACCCGCTTTTTCAGTGAGACGATCGACGAAGAGGATGGCGAGGGCCCGCAGGGAGAACTCAAGTTTCTCACGCCACCGCAGCCGGGCGATACGCAAGTCAAGTTTTCCTTCACCGCCTCGGACAACGTCGGACTCAAAGCGGTCATCTATCGAGAGTCGACACTCGACACGATCATTGGAGGCGAGAGTTTGTCGGGAAAGACATTCGAGCGTCGCGGCATCTTCCCGCGACCGATTGCGCTCACCCCGGGCCAGCTACTGCACTACATGATCTACCTGCTCGACGAGAATGGCAACGTGGCGCTGATTCAGAAGGACTACCGCGTTCCGGCCGAGGCGCAGCCGTAGTGGACTAGCCAAGGGGGATTCAGGTGCCACGGGCCTCAATTGCTTGTGAAGCAGATTTGCCTGACAGCAAGATGGTCGCATCGCGCCAAGCTGGTGAGAGCTGCCCGGACATTTACCGGATGATTCTGCATTTCGGTATCGCCTCCTGTAAAATCTGCACTTGCTCCTCACTTACCGGCACGCCGGTAAGGCCAAGCTCTTGGAGATCCTTCAATCCCAGCAGCGGTGTCAGATCGCTCACCGGCGTGCTGTGGAGATAAAGCTCTTTGAGCTTCACCAGTCCGGCCAGTGGTGTCACGTCGCGGACCTGCGTTCTGGATAAGTAAAGATATTGGAGAGTCTCTACCTGACTGAGGGCGTTACGTCACTCACTAGAGTGTCGACAAGGTAAAGCTTGTGGAGATTCTCCAGTCCAACGAGCGGCGTCAGGTCACTCACCTGCGAGTCCATAAGGTAGATCCGTTTCAGTGTCTTTAGCTCCGTGAGCGGTGCCAGATCGGCCACTGGTGTATTGATAAGATAAAGGTCTTGAAGGCTCTTCAGGCCGGCCAGGGGCGTCAGGTCACGCACCTCTGTGTTGCTAAGGTAAAGCTCTTGCAGCTTTTCCAAGTCAGTGAGTGGTGTCAGGTTGCGCACCTGCGTGTCATGGAGGTTTAGCCACAATAGCTCATTCAATTCGGCCAACGGTGACAGATCACTCACCTCCGTATAGTTAAGGTAGAGCCGCTGGAGATTTCCCAGGTCCATGAGCGGCGTCACGTCATCTACCTCCTTATTAGAAAGGTGAACGACTTGCACCGATTCACCGAACCATTCATCGAACTCTCTTTCCCACGGGCCTCTCTCCCGGAGGTCGAGGAACTCGACCGCGCCGCCATTCGCTTCAATCCAGGCAACGGTATCTTGCTCTCTCTGACGCTGCCGAATCTCCCAGCCGATCCAGGCAAAGGGAATCGCACATAAGGTCACCAGGATCAGCAGAGTCCGCAGAGAAAATTGAAACCAGCGGCGGCGGTTAGGTTCGTTAGACTTATCTGTCACTGTTCGTCCGGTGTGCTCTACTCTGTTGTTATGGCCACGTGGGTTCTACGAACTTCAAGTTGGCCAAAGAGAATCGATCCCGGTTGGCCTATCCTGAGGCGGCCAAAAAGATAATCGGTCCAGGTGCGATCCACGGGTTGCATCTCGGACAGTTCGCCAAACGACGTGGGACGGTTGAATTTGCGTGAGCCGGGATTGCCCACCCAGATCTCGATTTCTCCCGGAAGACTTCCATCTTCGTAGGGCTCGCTAAAACGCAACGTCTCACGATCGCAGTAAACGTTGATCCGGTCGAGATCGTTTCTCTTCACTTCCGCAACAAACTGGCTCCATGTCCTATGCGGGAGTGCTATCCAATAAGTGATGAAGCCGAATAGCGCAGGAATAACAGCAGTTGCAATCAGAAGGGACCGCAAACGATAGCGGAATTGCAGTCTCATGACGCAGACTCACGAAGTACTTGCGGCATAGTTTTACAGGCCGCGCCCCAAAGCTAGTCGTCCAGTTCCCGAAGTTCGATCTTACGGAATTCGATGGGGTGACTCTCCGACTGGAGGGAGATGGTGCCCGACTCCAACAGCGTTCCGTCATCGAGTTGCGGCTTGGAATATTCCAGCACCTTTTCACCGTTGACCCGATGGACAAACCGCTCGCTGCCGCGAACCTCGATCTCGACCGTCACCCACTCATCGCCACGAAATGTCGGACTGCTACTGTTGAGGCAGTGATTCTTCAGTAGCTTGTCGTTCATCACCACGTCGGTGCCGGGTGTGCAAAGATTGGCCGTGGGCCGGTCCCCGGAATCGCGACCACCAAGAAGTTGTACCTCGATCGAATCGGGAAACTTCTGATCCTTGCTCATCTTCTGCGGGTCTTCGCCGTGCAGCATGAAACCACTGTTGCGCCAGGCCCACTCGGGACCCTCGGGACACTGTTCACCCACAAAGCGATACTCGGCCCGCAACACGTAATCGGAATAGGGCGTCTTGTAGAACAGGTGTCCGAAGCGACCGTCGAATTTGTCGTACTGATCGTAGGCCACCTTGAGCACGCCATCTTCGACGCGAAACGTGTCGCCAATGTTATCGCCCACATCGTAGCCGGTGATCTTGGGTGTCCAGCCGGTCAGATCCTGTCCGTTGAACAACTGAATCCACTCGCCCGGCTCTTCGGCTTGAACGTCGACTTCCCCAGCCCACAGAACCGGGGCCGCCACGACCAGCGTGGCGATCGATCGCCAGAAGATTGAGAACATACTACTGCAACGCTTCTTCATACTGCTGGCTCCACTCTGCACTATTCTTTCTCGGCGGTAATTAGCACCAAGTTCTTGCCCTTGGTCTTGAAGGTCTTGGGCGCGGGAATATCCTTCTCCTTGCTCGGCTTCTTGATCGGGAAGCAAATGCGGAGCGTGCTGCCTTGAATATCATAGATCGTTGGCAGAGTTCCATTCTCCTCGGTCGACCAGTTCATGCGCTTCGGCTTCTTGTTGCCGATGACCTCGTAGGAAACGGTCGAAACCTCTTCCCCATCCTTACTGGTGACCATCTTGCCATCGGCGAACTTCAGCGTGTCGAACGAAAAGTTGGCCAGATCGCGGGCGATGCCTTTGAATTCCGCCGCTGTGACGACCCACGAGCCGGCCAAGTCCGCGGCGTCATCCGCCCAGCTGGGAGCTGCCGATGTGAGGACCATCAGTCCGATGAGTGTTGCCAGAACCAATCGCATGGTTATTCTCTCCTAATTCAGAGTGCCTTGGCCCGCTTCCCAACCCGTTCCTTACCTTCCGCAGTGTCGCATGGCAGGGGCCGGCATGCAAGGAACCGCCGAACACCGAGACAGCGACCGCACCGACGAGCTAGCAACCGCGCCGAGCGGATTCGCAGACACTTGTCCCGCTTCCGCCCTCGTTTGCGAACGATCGAGGACTTTCCTCGGCGGTGGTCGCCGGGCCGGGCCCACTTGCGGTTGCATAATCACCAGCGGCGGGAAAGAATGCCGTTTGATCGGAGGCGACGTCGCGGGGCGCGGGCTGGAACAACGATCGACAACGCGCAGCTCGCTCGACCTCAATATGAAAACTCAGCTGAACGCTAAGGCACTCCCATGTCTCGTCATGCCGCCCCCATCATGGTCCTGGCTGTCGTCGCAAGCACGATTGCGATGTTCCTGACGCCGGCCGATCCGATTTCGATGGTCCTCGTGATGGTTCCGGTGTTTGCCCTGATGGTCTCGGCCTACTTTATTGGCCGTGGTCGCTCGGAGCCTCCGGCGGTGAACGAGAAGCCGAAGAAGAACGATCCAGACTCGGGCTAGTACCCACCCCCTCCGACGCGTGCCGAGTATATCCCCTCCCGGGCGTTCTCAGTAATTCGTGACGTCTTCATCCGTCACCGAGCGAGGCAGATCATGCGGACATGATGTTACGTCGGACAAAATTTCTTCTTGGTATGCATGATCGAACCAGCCAAAAAAAGTGATTTTGAAATCGTCCACTTGGCTGCTAGGCTGAACCGTGCTGCCACTTTTGCGCAGTAGCGAGAGGTCGATTTCGTTCCGGCTGCTGGCTGGGGGTGGGGCTTTACCGGGGGAATAGGCTGGAGCCGCCCGCTTCGCCGCCCCCGTTGGCCGTCGACACACACGACTGCCTGCCGGCGACTCTACTTCACGCTCGTTCTTTGGCAACTTGGATATCGATAATGCGGCCGCCAGGCGTCGCCCGGGCGCGGTAATTTTTTGGGGTCCACCCGCCGGGACCGGCAAAGAACGTAAGGCAATTGACGCAAGTAAGTTGCGACACAACTTTGCGCCAAGTCGCGCGCTGTTAAGTCCAACACTCATCAGGAGTTTGAATTTTTTGGCAGTCGGTCCGTTTTTCCGGGAATCGGCCAAAAAACTCGACCGGATGCGCGCCGCCGGTTGAAGGGGCGATCGCCCGCTAGGCGGTCAGCTCGCGCATCACTTGGAGGATGCCTTCCTGAATCCGATCCTCAGCCGCTGGCTGCAGCGCCAGGCGGTGTTTGCTCATCAGCGCATGACCGTGGGGCGAGGCCTCGTAGCCACCGCGCATGCCGAGCTCGTATGCCTGCCGGGTGGCGATGTACTGCTCGACACCATGCACGTAGCCGAACACCAACGTGTTCTTGAACGGGGATTTTTCCACCGCGAACAGCTGGTACTCGCAGAACGGTTCATGGGCCAATGTGAGAATGCAAAGCTCACGGCCGATGCCGATGGCACGAATCGGATAACGGAGCGTGCCCTGTTTTCCGCTCTTGGCAATCGCTAGCACATCGGCATGGGGAACGAAGCCGGGGTGTTTGTCGACCAGCCGTTGGCATTCGGCGATCGAAGGCGGCTCTTGGAACGGCAGTTGGAGTTCGGTCGAGGCGACCTTGAGCGGGGCCGCCGCGAGTTCAGTCAGCTGGGTGCGGGCGACCGCCCAATCGAGTTGACCGGCGACCGCCTGACAGGCCTCGATGCCGCCGCGCAGGGGGTGCCCATTGATATTGGCACCGCAGCCTTGGGCGAACATCAGCACCCCGTCGAGTTGTCCCGATTTCGGCGTGAGCCGTTTCTTCAACCTGGCGATGGTCATGCCGGGATAGTCGGCACTGATCAGTCGGCTGGCGCCGTGAATGATCACCGGATGAGCGGCGTAGGAAAAGAGCAGCGCGATTCGCTTGCCGGCGGTGTCATACGCACCGAGGGTATCGACCCAGGGGACGATCGCCCCGTGGGGATTGGGCGTCATGGTGACGTGCGAGCGACTCATGTACCGGCGGTTCATGCCGATCTGCGTCGTTTCGCGGCCAGCCCGCAGGGTGGCCGGTTGAAGATTAGCGACGGCCGCCTTGACCGAGTCGACGATCTGCTCGACGAGCCACTTGGAGTAGGGCGTGTCGCGCCAGTTCTCGGGACGCGTCTGATCGGCTGCCACCAATCGCGGTAGCGGGGCGCTGTGGGTGTGATTGGTGTTGATCACTACGCGATCGCGGGGGATGCCGGTCGCCTCGGAGATGGCGTCAACGATCTTGTCGTTGTAGTCCATGTGCACGACGACGAGATCCGCGGTCACGAGGGCCACTTTCTCGCGACCATGTTCCAGCACCAAGGTTCGCGCAAACAGCTCGTCGTGTACCCCGGTGGCCATTTCGTTCGGGCCAATGAGAAAGGCGCTGGTGATCACCGGAGGCGTGATGTTCCGCTCCCCGGCGCCGGCTCGCAGCGTCGCAGGCGCCTCGGCGGCGGAGAGCAGCGAAGGCGCCATCGCCGCCGCGGTGGCCACGGTAGCAGTCGTCGCGAATTCACGACGGGAGAGTTTGCCCTCAGTAGATCGAGCAGTGGAACCTTTCGACATCGCATGACCTCCGCGTGACTTTGTCCAAGTGGCATTGTGCAATAGCCCGAGATTCGTCGCAAGCAAAATGCTCGAATATTGGAGGGAGTTGGTGAACATTGCTGCAACGACCTGGCAGCAGCACAACTTGGATCACAATACGGAGCATGATAGAATCAAGGGCGTTGCCGGATGTCATTCTAGTGTGGAACGCATCGCTATGGGACAAGGCGGCGAGAAGGTATTCACGAACGGGCAGTTCTTTCAAAATCCTTCTGACAGGGGACGAAGCGATGAGAGCCTTATGCGCGAGGTGGTTGTTGGTCGCGATCTGTGTCAGCACGCTGGTCTGTGTCGATGTCGCGCGGGCGGTTGAAACCGTCGAAGAGACCTACGAAAACGGGCAGACGAAACTGAAGTTCGATCATGTCGACGGCAAGAAGACGGGGATCTACCTCGAGTACTACGAAGATGGTCAGTTGTGGGTCCAGACTCGCTACAAGAAGGGAAAGCGGGACGGCCCGCACACGGTCTATTTCCAGAATGGCAATATCCAACTCGAGGCCAACTACAAGCGAGATAAGCTGCACGGCAAGTATGCCGAGATGGACGAGGAAGGGACTCCCTTGCTGACGGCCAACTATTCCGGTGGCCAGTTGCATGGCAAGCGGGGAGTCTTCAAAGATGGCCAGCTGGTCTCGAAGCAGGAGTGGACCCGCGATGAGCTAACTCGCCTGAACGGCTATCGGGCTCACCCTCGATCGCGCAAGAAGATTGAGCAATCGCTAAAGAAGATCTTCGCCACACGGATCAAATCGAAGGGTGCCACGCGAGATCACGCCATGGCATTGCGTCGGCTCAACGCCTATCGCTACCTGTGTGGTCTTCCCTCGAACATTCGACTCGACCCGCAGCAGACCGCTTATGCCAAGTCGGCTGTCGATATCTTGGCCAAGCTCGGAAGACAGATTACCCACACGCCGGAGAACCCGGGACTGCCGGAGGAGCAATATCGAACGGCTTACAAGGCTTGTTCCAGCTCGAATCTGGCATCCGGAAGTGAGTCGAGCGCAGTTTCTGTCGACATGTACATGTTCGATTCGGACCGCAGTAATATCGATCTGGTCGGGCATCGAATGTGGTGCTTGAGTCGCATGATGGGCGCGACCGGGTTCGGCAGGAACGTCGGTTACTACGCCATGTTCGTCATGGACTCCAGGGGACGTGGCTCAGCCGATTGGAACATGGTTTGTTTTCCACCGCCTGGTTACATCCCGGTGGATTATTTCCAGACCGACGGCAGGGACCGCACGCCTTATGCCTGGTCGATCGCACTGAACCCAAGATACTACGAATACAATTCCGATTTTCAGGTGGAGATATTTCCGCTCGACGACGAACTGAACCGAGAGGAACCGCTGATAATAAAGCACACGAACTTCGCCGATCCATCGGAGGAGATAGCGAACTCACGAAGAGCGCGACCGGGTGACGGCAGCGATCCGAATGCCCCGGATGAGAGCGCCCAGTCATCGCGCAGAAAAGGTCGCAAGAGTTCGTCCGGACCGTCGATCTCCGGAATTGGAGGGTACACCAGTTGGCTGGTATTCCAGCCCCAGGGGCTCGAAGTGGAAGAGGGACGTCGCTACTGGCTGAAGCTTAGTAACATTCGCACAGCCCAAGGAAAACCGACCAGCGTCCAGTATCTCGTCGAGTTTATTGAACCGGTCGAGGGCGCGACGATTGGCGGGAAGAACGGAGATCCTGATGAGTAGCGCGGACGCGAGACCAGCATGTTAGGACTTCTTGGTAGACTCACGACGGCGTTCTAGTTGCTCGCGGTAGATGCGGTCGCGAGCTGCTTCGCGCCGCTCCGTGGCCAGACCTTCGTCGCCGGTCTTCGTCATCCACTCTTCGAGGCGTTGGCGATGCGCCCGCAGAGACTCGGCATAATCAGGGTCGCTTGCCAGATTGTTCAATTCGTAAGGGTCGGCTTGCAGATCGTAGAATTCCACTTCCGGGTGGTTTTCGATGACGTCGATCAAGCGGGCTGTCGCCGTGTCGGACTGGGCTTTGGCGAGCCAGGTGGCGTAGACATCGCGATGGCTGTGGGGGATGCCGGCGACTTCCGTGAAATGCGTTTTCCATTTCTTCTCTGGTTTCAAGTTCAGTACAAACTTGAAACGCTCGCCGCGAACACATCGCTGCGGAAAGTCATTCATCTTGCCGTCACCAGTGTGGGTGCCGTAGACGAAGTCGCGATAGGAGTCGGAGCGGCCGAGCAGGACACTCAGAAAGCTCGTGCCGTCGATTTCATCGGGAGCGGCACCGCCGGCGATGTCAATCAACGTCGGGGTGAAATCGACAAAGGAGGTCATCGCTTCAGAGTTCGAGCCGGGTTGAATCCTGCCGGGCCACACCGCCAAGAACGGCACTTGCAGTCCCGCATCGTAGACCGTCCACTTGCTCTTCGGCCACTCCGAGCCCTGATCCGAGGTGTAAACGAAGAGCGTATTGTCCGCGTACCCATGCTTGGCCAGCGATGCACGCACCCGCCCGACTCGCTCGTCCATGGTGGTGATGTCTTGGTAGTAGTTGGCCAGTGCCGTGCGGGTCTTCGGTGTGTCGACAAGAATCGGGGAGAGTGGCAGCTGAGATTCGTCGTAAGTCTTATTCTTCTCCCACAACACATGAGGGTTGTCGTCCGCCAGGATCAGGCAAAGCGGCTGTTGAGGATGCTTCGCCGCGTGGCTCTGGAGAAACTGATCGATCTTGCCAACATCGAGCCCCTCGGAGCGATATCGGCGCGACTGTCGCTCGTCGGGTGGCAGCCGGGCGGGAAGAAACTCGAAATCGAAAACCTGGGCGGGCGCAATGTGCGTCTTGTTGGCCAGCACCACACGGTAGCCCAGCGGCTTCAGATAGGCCGGCAACGAGCGGACGTCGTCGCGGCAACTCGTGTGATTCGCCATCGCCCCGTTACGCGCGGGATAGAGGCCCGTGAACAGCACACTGCGAGACGGAGCACAGGATGATGTCACCGCAAAGACGCGGTTCATCTTTAGGCCTTGGCGAGCCAGGCGATCGAGATGAGGTGTCTTGATGGAGGCGTTTCCGTAACAGCCGACAAACTCCTGACCATGATCGTCGGATAGATAGATGACGATGTGGGGCTGCTTCGTAGAATTGCCGTCGGCGAAAGCGGGCCCGACGATCGGGACATGGACCAGCGCCGTGAGACAAATGATCGACAGCAGTCGGCTCGAGCGGGGCATGGCGTTCCTGACGGTGGTTTTTTTGGCGCGGAAATCAGGGCAGAGTGTCCGGGTGACGACAAGACTTAGGAAGCTATACTCCGCGGGCGACTTGGCGCTGGCGATGTGCTTCGTAGAACAAGACGGCCGCCGTCGTCGAGACGTTCAGGCTGTCGATGCGACCGGCCATGGGCAGTCGCACGGCAGAGATGTCATCCGCCGTCCAGGCGGAGGTCAGCCCCGCCTCTTCGCTACCGAGAATGATGGCCGATCCCGCGGAGAAATCGACTTCTGTGTAGGGCACGCTGCCATCAACGCGGGCCGCGAACATCGTCAAGTTCTGCTGGCGAAGCCAAGCCAGGACTTCGTCACTTGTGCCTGCGCCAACACAGAGGCAAAACACCGCCCCCAGGCTGGCGCGTATAGCAGCGGGATTGAAGATGTCGGTTCGGCCATCGGCCAGGATCACCGCCGAGACGCCGGCCGCTTCCGCGCTGCGGAATACGGCGCCAAGATTACCCGGCTTTTCCACCCCTTCCAGCACAGCCACGAGTGGTCGCTCCGGTAGCTCCAACGACTCGAGATGGGTCGTCGGCACCTCCGCCACGGCCAGCACGCCTTCGGCACGATCGCCAAATGCGAGCTTCTGAAACAGTTGGGGAGTGACGCGGTAGCGGGTTACTTCCAATTGTTCGAGCCGCTCGAGCAAAGCCTGCGCCTCGGGCGATTGACATAGCGAGGGGCAGAAGAAGGCTTCGACGATTGAGAAACCGGCATCGAGGGCCCGCGAAAGTTCACGGACCCCGTCGATAAGCGTGCGATTGCGAAGGTTCCGGTGTTTGCGACGGCGCAATTGCGTGGCCGACTTGATGTGGTCGTTGCGGGAACTCTTAAGATCGATGGCGGTCATATCAGTGACAAATCGTCTACTTGATCACCGACCAACGGGTAGCAATCCCGCTAGGCATCTGACGGCCGTCGGCCGCTTGAATGGCGAGTCCTCCGGACTCCATCTTGCCGTGACTCAGGTTTCCCATGGAGTCGTGGAGCATGCTCTCCAAGTCGGAAGGATCGACGCCGGTGGTATGGCAGGACAGCAATAGGAAGCGACGGTCGTGGGCGGTCAGTTCCGCGCACATTTCCAGCAAGTCTGGCAAGTGCTCTTGCAGCTTCCAAACTTCGCCCTTGGGCCCATGTCCATAACTCGGAGGGTCAAGCACCACACCATGATACTTATTGCCTCGCTTGATCTCGCGTTTGACGAACTTCCGCACGTCTTCCGTAATCCAACGAATGGGGGCATGAGCCATTTCCGAGGCTTGCGTGTTTCGTCGCGCCCACAAGACGGCATTCTGGGCCGCGTCAACATGGACGACTTCGCCGCCACCGGCAACCGCCGCGATGGTGGCGCCACCCGTATAGGCGAAAAGATTGAGGACTTTGAGATTCTCGCCGGAACTGCGAATCTGGTGGGTGATCCAATCCCAGTTAACAGCATGCTCCGGGAACAGACCGACATGCCCAAAATCGGTGAGCTTCAGTTCAAACGTCGATCCGTTGTGACCGATTGTCCAAGCCAAGGGCATCCCGGCGCTGCTGCGCCAATTGCCCTCGCCTGCTCCAGCACCGGAGTAGATCGCATCGGCATTTTCCCAAGCGGTATCGTTCTGCCGCGGCAGCCCGTTGGCCATCTGACAGGGGCGATCGAGCAGAAACTTACCAAAGCGATCGAGACGTCGCCCTTGGCCGAAATCGATGAGTTCGTATTGTGATTTGTCAAACATGAAATCGTTGCCCGGAACGGATGACGTTCCTCTTCCATGTCCCGGGGGCATGGCCTCTCGTTGTTCCAGAAAAACCGAGCCGCACGACGGCGTAACCAAACGGATCGTATCCACACCGGACTTCCTTGCTACTCGACATCGGCAAAGGTCGTGCCGCGGTGTGATTCCGAACGTGGGCAGACGCCCGGGGCGGGCACCGGTGACAAAAATGGTCTTCGGTGGCTCTCGGAAAGCCTTGTATTATAGAGCTTCTCTATTTCTCTTTTCAAGCAGCTATCGTCTCCACAGCCCCCCAAACCATATAATGAGCAAACGGTCCGTGACTCGGCGACCCCTTCGCAGCCAGGAGCATGCCGAGGGCGGGAGAAGCCGGGATGCCAAACTGAAACCGAAAATACAAGTATTCTGATGGACATGGATATACCGGCCAGCGAAAAGATGCGGCGCCCCTGCGAGCGACTGGCGATCTCGGCGGTCGTCCCACTGGTCGTCAGCTTGGCGATGGTTTCCTGTCGCGGGCCGGAAGGAGCCAGTCTGGAGACTTCGGCTGAGGGAGAGCGGCCTCGGCCTGCCAATCCAGCGGAAATCGCCACCGCGGCCTTTGTCTCCGAAGCCACCGGTCAGGAAGACGCCAATCCGCTCGACGCCGATCGCGCCTATGGCTACTTGAAGCAGATCTGCGACCTCGGTCCTCGACCGACTGGATCCCCCGGCATGCTGGCCCAGCAGAAGCTCCTCGTCGATCACTTCCAAGCCCTGGGAGGCGAGGTCCTGTTCCAGAAATTCCAGATGCGGCATCCGCGTACCGGAAAAGCGACCCCAGTCGCCAATCTGGTGGTGCAGTGGCACCCCGACCGGAAGGAGCGAATTGTGCTCTGTGCCCATTACGATACGCGTCCGCAGCCGGATAACCAACAAGTTTCCAAACGTCAGCGGGGCACCGTTTTTATTGGAGCCAACGACGGGGGAAGTGGAACCGCGCTGTTGATGGAGCTGGGCCACCATATTCCCTCACTGGAGAATACCGCCGTAGGCGTCGATTTCGTCTTCTTTGATGCCGAAGAGTTTATCTTCAATCTCGGCCCTCGGCTCGATAACTATTTTGTCGGTTCGACCTACTTCGCCAAAAAGTACGTGAGCCAGCCTCGCGATTTTAGCTATCGCTGGGGGGTTCTGTTTGACATGGTTGGAGATAAGCAGTTGCAAATATTTCAGGAACGAAACAGCTGGTGGTGGCGAGACACACGACCGCTGGTCAAGTCGATTTGGGCGACCGCGAAGAAGCTGGAAGTTCACGAGTTTGTCGCCCGTCGGAAGCACGAAGTTCAAGACGATCATGTGCCGCTGAGAAACATCGGCAAAATCCCGAGTTGCAACATCATCGATTTCGACTACCCCAAATGGCCGAAGAACGCCTACTGGCACACCGAGGCGGATACGCTCGACAAGTGTTCGGGAGAATCGCTAGCCAAAGTCGGCTGGGTGATACTCGTCTGGCTCGAAGGCCTCGAACCGAGCGAACCGGAGTGATTCGCTCAGGGATGACAAGGCGCCGCTGAACTCGATCCGGTCGCAGGCCCTTCTTCAAGAACCATCGCCATGGACCCGACCCTCATCTTTTCGCTCGGTCTATTATTGGCGGCGGCCGCGATGACGTATGGCCACCGTCAGGCCTGGCTCGCCAAGCAAGATTCTCGCGACGAGCAGCAGCTGGAATTCGCGAATCGGCGTTTTCGTCGGCGAACCCAAACCAGCGCCATGCTGGGAGTCGTCGCCATTGCCATTTTTGCGGCTCGCTGGATCGATCTCCTCCGCCAGGATGCTCCCTGGGTGTTCATGGCCTATTGGATGGTCGTCGTGCTTCTCGTGCTATGGGTGGCCCTCTTGGCCGGGGCCGACTACATTGCGACGCGACACTACTTGAGCAAGATACAACGGCAACAAGCGATCGAAGCGGCGCAGCTCCGAGCCGAAGCACGCCGGTTGGCTTCGCTCGGGAAACAACAGACCGATAAGCCGGACGACTGCTGAACGACGACTTCCGAATATCGCCAGCCATGGTGCATGCCGGTTGCCTGTCGTGTTGCGTTGCCAGTTCGGGGGAGTCCCCCTAGAATGCCACAGGTGTTGTTGAGCCACATCACTGGCAGGCCAAACTAAGGGCGCGAGAAAGTGACCAACCGACTATGGACAGTATCCGCTTGGCGATTGCGCTGGGACCGGTTGCCGCGTATGGACTGGCGCTCGGCCTGATTCATCTTGCGGGTCGCCCTCTGCTGACGAGCGGAACTCGCGAAGTCTATGCCGTCGGACTGGCGGTTGCCGGACTGATTATTGTCGGTCCGCTCTCCCTGTTCATGCCGGACGTACTGGCGGAACGCATGGGAGTGAGCACCATGAGTTCGATCGCCGTCTGGGGCTTCATGATCGTCGGCTATCAACTGACGCTGACCCTGCTCGCGCTGCTCGCGCGACCACGACTTGTTATTTACAATATTCCTCCCGATACCTCGATAACGATGCTGGACGAACTACTGGTTCGAGAAGACATCGAGCATTACTGGGCCGGCCCCTGTCTTTCGATTCCGCCATTGGGGGTCCACTTGCAATTGGAGCGGGTCGCCTCCTGGGGCGGTGTCTCGCTGGTGGCGACCTCGGGCAGCCAGAGTCACCAGGGCTGGCGGGCTTTGGAGCGACTCATCCAAGCCGAGCTCCAGCGGGGTGAGGCGACTCCTTGTCGAAGCAGCAACTTGTTCCTGCTGGGCAGTGCGGCCATGTTGCTCGTGATCGGAATTCTCCTGGTCAGAGAAGATCCGCAGAGTGTCTATGCCGCCTTGGTGGAGGTGTTGCGGCCCTAGTCTTGGCGGGGGCCGAAGATCGAAATCTCGGCCGAACAGCCCCAGCGATCAAAGCGATTCGTGATGCTCCTCTTCAAGAAGAAGTTTCTCGACGCGATCCGATCCGGAGACAAGACCCAGACCATTCGGCTGTGGAAGCACCGCCGCATGAAAGTGGGGCAGCGGAGCTATATTCCCGGCGTTGGGGCGATTCGTATCACCGCCGTCGATGTGATCGAATTGAGCGATCTTACCGAGGAAGATGCCCGGCGAGACGGATTTGAATCGGCTGCCGTTTTGCGTCAGGAGATTGATCGAATCTACGCGGATGATTCCGACGCTCAGCATCGGCAGCCCTATCGGGTTCGCTTTGAGCGAATGAAAGAGGACACCTAGAAAGCCTAGGGCTGCCGGGAGATTCCGGCATCGCCACGGCATGCCTTGCTGAACAGAAGCGGGGAGACGGTCCCAGCGGAAAACCTTGCCGGCCGAGAGAAGCGACGGCCGCCCGCCACAGGCAGACTATTCAAAGTGTTTGAGGAAATCGTCCAGGTCGTCGTCTTCATCGACCGACGCGGCGGATTGATTCTTGTCGAGGTGGATCGTCGGAAGTTCCTTGTCGGAAGTTGGCGCTGGTTCCTCGTCGGCTCCGTCAAAGTCGAAAGATACCTCGCCGACCTCTTCCGTCGGATCGTCGTCGGCGGAAACGAACGCAGCGGCATCCAGCTCCGTGGCTTCTTCCGATTCGGTCTCTCCGCTTCCCTTCTCGGCCTCGGCACCTTCCAGGACGACTTCGAAGATGGCGGCGCCGACCGTTAGCAGGTCGCCAGAAGACAGTTGGGTATCTTCGATGCGATCTTCGCCTACGAACGTGCCGTTGAGGGACTCCAGATCGCGTACGCAGATCTGGCCATCGGCCTCGTAGAGTTCGCAGTGCCGGCGGCTAACCAAAGGGCTGGCGAGCGTCAAATCGACTTCTCGACCACGACCAAGTACCAAAGGGAGCTTGGCGAGTGATACGATCGTCTCTTCGTGACCCTCGGTGCGCAGGACCAAGTGGGCACCCATACTTGCTTCTCCGGCTGTTCGCTAGATTGCCTCAGGAGGTCGAAAATTCCCTGGTGGAGGGACCAGAAAGGCGAATTCCGGCCTTTGTCGATACAGGTTGGGAGGGCGACTCGCGACGGCCGTCCGATCGTTGGGAAATCTCGGCTCGCCGCGAACAATCGACCCTGGGGAAAGGCGTCCCTGCGCTCCGAATTCTGCAAGCCTTCAATATACTTGGCCGCTGAAAGCGGAACAATGGGCTCAGCTGTCAGCTAGCCCCTCTGAAAGCTGACCGACGGCAACGCTGACAATGCCTGCGCCCCTTGACTTTACCGCCTCTCTCACCATAACCTGCCTGTTTGTGGGATTGGTCCCACGAGTTGGCAATTGGCCTTGTGGTCTAGATTTGCAGTCCTATAATCCGTGGGCTCCGAGTTGGTTCAGGTCCCCCGGGTCCAGGGTTGCTTGGAGAGTCCCATCAAAATGCGGGTGTAGCTCAGTTGGCAGAGCACAACGTTGCCAACGTTGTTGTCGTGGGTTCGAATCCCATCACCCGCTCTTATCGTTCCGTTCGTTAAGCAAGAAGTATTGCGCGCTATGGCACAAGATTTGGAAGACAAAGCGGCCGAAGGGCCCAACGATGCCGATGAGAAGATGGATCTCGATGTGTCGATTGATAGTCCTAGTGCCTGTCAGCGACATATCAAGGTGGGGATTCCACGCGAGGTCGTGAATCGTTATCTCGATAACGCCTTCAGCGACATGATGGATACGGCGAACGTGCCTGGTTTTCGTATCGGTCGCGCGCCTCGGAAGCTGGTCGAATCTCGCTTTCAGAAGGATGTGATTGAGCAGATCAAGGGTTCGCTGCTGATGGACGCGATGGCCCAGGTCAACGAGGAACACGAGATCACGGCGATCAGTGAACCGGATGTCGATTTGGAAAGCGTTGAAGTTCCGGACGATGGTCCGATGACTTTCGAATTCGATATCGAGGTTCGTCCCGAGTTCGATATGCCCAACTGGAAGGGCCTGAAGATCGAACGGCCGACCGCCGAGTTTACGGACAAGGACATCGACAAGCAGCTGCAAAGCGTGCTGGCTCGCTACGGTCGATTGGTCCCATCGGAAGAAGCCGCGGCCGCGGGCGACTTTGTCGTGGCGAACGTCAAATGCTCGCTCGATGGCGAGACGCTCTCTGAAGCCAGCGAGCAGCCGCTCTGTATCCGCGAGACGCTTAGTTTCTTCGATGGCAATCTGAAAGGCTTTGACAAGCTGATGATTGGCGCCAAAGCGGGAGATACGAAGTCGGCTCAGGTCAAACTCAGCGATGACGTGGCCAACGAGGAGATGAAGGGCAAGAAGGTCGACGTCGAATTTGATATCGTCGAAGTCAAGAAGCTGGAATTGCCAGAGCTTAACGAGGCGTTTCTCCAGCAGATGGGCGGTTTCGAGACCGAAGCCGACCTGCGTGACGCCATTAAGGACAATCTGGAACGGCAGCTGCAATATCGCCAGCAACAGGGAACTCGTCAGCAGATTAGCAGCCTGTTGACCGAGGCAGCCGAGTGGGAGTTGCCGCCGGCCATGCTGCGGCGACAGAGCGAGCGAGAATTGCAGCGTAGCGTGATGGAGCTGCAACGCAGCGGCTTCAGCGACGTCGATATTCGTGCCCACGAGAACGAATTGCGACAGAACTCAGCGGCTGCCACGGCTCGCCTGCTGCGAGAGCATTTCATTCTCGAGCGGATTGCCGAAGAGCAGAGTATCGATGCCGATCCGGCCGACTACGACACGGAAATTCAATTGATCGCCGCGCAAAGTGGCGAGAGCCCTCGTCGCGTTCGAGCTCAGATGGAAAAACGCGGCGTCATGGACAGCCTGCGAAATCAAATCGTGGAACGCAAAGTGATCGAGGCGGTTCAGGCCGAAGCGAAGTTCAAGGACGTCCCCTTCGAGCAGGAGACCGGCGACGTGGAGACGATTGGTCTGGCCGCCGCCGGCAGCCAGGTCGAGATTCCTGAAGCGACTCAGTCGGAAGAGGCCGCGGAATTGGCCGAACCAAAAGAACACAAGTAAACGGTTTTTTTCGGCAGCGCCCGGCGGCTCGGGTTGCTGTCACGCGACCGAAACATCGCCTGTGGGCGATGCCAGCCAAGCAATTTGGCGTGATATAAACGGATTGTTTGCCAGACGTAGAAGGACCTTGCATGGGCGATTTTCTTGAATCGGTCAACAACCAAGCGATGCCAGTTGACCCGCAGGCCAATTACCGCGACTACCAGCGACAACGTCAAATGACGCTTGGCGATCTGTTGCTGGAGAACCGCATCATTCTGCTCCAGGGCCCCATTCACGATGGCAATGCCAACGAAATCGTGATGAAGCTGCTCTACTTGCAGAGCGAGAATCGTCGTAAGGACGTTCACTTCTATATCAATTCACCTGGCGGCAGTGTCAGCGCGACCCTGGCGATCTACGACACGATGCAGATCCTCAGCTGCCCGGTAGCGACCTACTGTGTCGGCCTGGCCGCCAGTGGAGGTGCCGTGCTGTTGGCCGGAGGTAGCAACGGCAAACGATTTATCTTGCCGCATGCCAAGGTGATGATCCACCAGCCTTACGGGCAAGTTGGCGGACAGGTGAGCGATATTGAAATTCAGGCCGACGAAATCCTGAAGACCCGCGAAGTGCTCAATAAGATTCTGGCCGATCATACCAGCCAGTCGATCGAACGAGTTGCCGCCGACGTCGATCGCGACTTCTATATGAACGCCGGCGAAGCGAAGGAGTATGGAGTCGTTGACGAAGTGCTGACGAAGCCGCCTCAGGCGGACGATGATGACGACGACGAAGAAGACTAGTTGCGAACTCCCCGAGGGTGGACCAGACGATCTAGTCCATTTCGGAACTGAGAAGTAACCGTTACGGATAACCATTCATAGCCCGCCGCTGCCGACAATGGTCGCGCACGGCCGAGAAGAGACGCAGGAAGTTACGCCGATGCCTTTGGTACCGTATGTCATCGAAAAGAGCGGCCGCGAAGAGCGGGCGATGGACATCTATAGCCGGTTGCTGAAGGACCGGATTGTCTTCTTGGGCAGCGGCGTGAACGACGAAGTGGCGAACGCCATTGTCGCTCAGTTGCTATTCCTGCAGTCGGACGACGCGAATTCCGATGTCCATCTCTACATCAACTCGCCCGGTGGTAGCGTCAGCGCCGGTTTGGCCATTTATGACACGATGCAGCTGATCTCCTGCGACGTGGCGACCTATTGCGTTGGTATGTGTGCCTCGATGGGCGCGGTGCTGTTAACGGCCGGAGCAGCCGGCAAGCGATTCGCGTTGCCCAATTCGAGGATCATGATTCACCAGCCACTGGCAGGTGCCGAAGGAACGGCCGAAGATATCATGATTCACGCCAAGGAGTTCAAGAAGACCAAGGTCAAGTTGAATAAGATCCTGCTCAAACATACGGGGCAGCCCCTGGAAAAGATCGAAGAGGATACCGATCGCGATCGCTTCATGGATCCCGAAGAAGCGATGGAATACAAGTTGATCGACAGCATTGTCGATCACATGGAAGGTTAAAGGGCTTACGCCCGCTGCTGTCTGTCGACGGCAACCCAAGAACGACTAGGCGACCGTTCGCGTCGCGACAAGAGAGAACTCGGCCCCCTTTCCCGCACCGGCCGAGTGAGGACGACTCGAAAAATCCAAACCTATCCTGGCATGCCCTGGCGGCGGTACGTTCCGTTGCCTCATGCGTGTTGGGCGCCATTGCGCACAAGTACGATGAAATATTCTTCGCTACTACTGGTCGTTTTGCTTTGTGTCGTCTCCACGACGGGCTGCCGCGGTAGTCGAGACGCCAGCGAGGCGCTCGAACAAGAGCTGCGATTCCAAGAGAAGAAGATCTGGACCTACACGAGCTATATCGAAGATTATCAACGCCTGCTGGACGAGTGTCGCGCCGAGAACGAGGCGTTGCGCGAGCGCCTCGGTGATGACGATGGGGACCGCCCGCTGCGAAATTTCCGCTCTCGCGATGATGACGATAGCGATGCCGACACCGATCCTGACATTCGGGTGCCTGAAATCGAAATCCCCTTGGGAGAACGTCAGCCCGATGGCGACGGCCCGCTGCTGCATTCGACGAGCCGTCCTCCTCGCCAGTTGAGCCCTCCTGCAGAAGAAAGCGATCCAAGCGGCCGGCAGCCCTCGCCCGCCGAGCTTGCCGAGAATTCGGTGTTGCAGCAGGATCCCTCCACAGAGATCGCGGACTCGCAGCTCGCGCCTCAGGACTCGGTCGAAGAAGAGGCGCTCGATATTGATCTGACACAGGTCGAAGAATTGTCTTTCAACAATCTCTTCACCGGTGGGAACAATACCGATGGACTGCCGGGCGATGAAGGTATTTCGCTGCTCGTGGAAACTCGCAATGCCGAGGGCGACGTTGTTCTGCCCGAGGGCATGCTCGATATTTCGCTGATGGATCCTTCCGCCGCCAACGAGTCGGAGGCCCGCGTTGGGCTGTGGCGACTATCGGCTGATCAAATCAGAGAGCGATTTCGGCGGGCCGATGTCGGACGTGGCGTGCGGCTCAAGTTGCCGTGGCAGCGGGGATTGCCTAAGCGTGAGAAGTTGCGGCTGTTCGTCCGCTTTACCCGACCCGATGGCGAGCGAATCCGCATCGACCGAGACTTGGAGATTGAACTGCCTGGCCGTTCGGCGGCGCAGCGGCGCGAGAAACGCCGCCGCCTGGTGGCCTCGCTGTTTGACCGGACCAAGAGGTCGAGCGAGAACGGAAATCAAGACACCCGCTTGCCCAATCCGGGGGCGTCCTCGGCGCCGCTTTGGCAGGGTGGTGGCGCAAGCTCGGCACCCCCCGAAGACGAAACAGCCTCCGTTACCGACGCGCGATCGAAGGAGCCCCGTCGACTCGGACCGGCAGCTTCAGGCTGGTCGCGAAGCCGTCGTCAAATCCCCACGCATCCCACGCCGAAGAGGTCGTTAGAACAAGACTCTCTACAGCCCGAGGAAGCGGAGCCGGTCGCCGAACCGAGCCCCAGAAAATCTCCACCCGTGGAACGCTCGGTCACCGAGCACCAGGACTCTCGCTCCGCCGGGTCGCGCAGTCGGGAGCCGAAAGAACCGAAGATCGCGATTCGTGAGACGGATGCCGGCGGTTCTGAACCTGCCGAGCGAACTGGCTCCCGGAGCGATCGAGCGGCGGAGCGGACGGCGATCAAACCGCGTCCCTGGTCGCCCTATCGCTAGGGGTCTACTTGCATCAAGGTTCGTAGACTTCTCGCTCGCTCCGGGTCGGCACGATCAGTCGAGACGAGCGTCGCAGGGTGCCACGGTTGGCTCGTCCGACAGCGCCGTTGTGCGCCGCCGCCGTTGTTCTCTAGTTCCCTCAGTGTCGTTCCGGACTAGTTGCGCTACAGCTGCCGGGCGCTTCGCGACGCTAGATGCGTCAGGACTAGAGAATTGGATCCCGGGCCAGGCCAACCGTCCCCAAAGACCCCTCTGCGGAAGTATTCCCTGTGGTTCTCGACGAGTACGCCGAAAAACCGGTCTGCCTACTGTGATTTCGTGAGCTATGCTTTCGATGGCAGAGTAGACACTTACTTTCGGCGTTTGAGTTTCCCCAAGCATCGTATTCGATTCCCAGTCCTTTCCACGCCATTTCGTGGCGAGTTCATTCGACCGCTCCGGGTTGTCGCTTGCCGCGGATGAAGGTCGAGTTTGCTCGATCCGCAGCTGGCGTTGAGTATCCCAAACGGCACGTCTCTGTCGTGACAGAGGTGATCTCATTTTACGGTTGTCAGGTTCCATGAGTTACGTTCATCGTCGCACAGCTTGGGCGGTTCTTCTCTGTTGTGGTTGCCTAACGATGGTGCCCCCACTGAGTGCTGAGTCGCACGAGAAGTCACCTCCCATCGTCCGCATCGAAGAGGATTGGGAATTGGCTCTGGGTGCGCCCGACACGGGCGCGGAGTCACCCCAAATCCGCTGCGTGATATCTCCCACGCGAGATCTTCGCTCGTTGCATGCCGTGCTGACACTGAACCACCGCACCGAACCGATCTACGAGTCGGGCGGGATACAGCTCCAAGTGTGGGACGGAGAAAACCCCCAGGCCAGCAAGTCGGCGGGCACGACCGCTCTCTTAAGTCACGAGGGCGAGGTCGTGCGTTGGACGCAGGTGATGAGAATTTCGGACGACAAGCTGGTGTTCGAGGTGGTCGATGGCAGATCCAAGTCGTGGGGGCGCTTCGGCTTTCCGGGCCGCCTGAAACTCACGGCCCCCACCGTGCGGACCGATCTTAGCAAATACCATCCACGCGTTTCGTGGAAATACTCGGAAGTCGAGTTTGGAGAGAATCGCGTGAAGGACTTTGTGTTGCGTGAAGTTCGAGCCTACGGCCCCGACGGCTTACTTTGGCGAGGCGCCGGTTCGTCTATCGAGTAAGCGGGAAGCGACATTCGCCGACGAGCGCGATCGCGACGCGGTGAGCCGATGTCACCAGCCGTCGTGAGCTAGAGCAATAAGATCAGACCTGGCAATAGAAGACACCCTCAACCCGATTACGACTAAGCTGCCATGCGTATCTTCGATTGGTCGACAACTCCCGGAGCTGCCGCGGACGCGACATCCAGGTTTCGCAAACAATTCCTGGGCCGCAGGGTACTCGTCATCCTGGCGGCTGTATCGTTGATTCTCTTTGTCGGGGGGATCGTTTTCGCGATCGATATCGAGCGCCTCTCAACGAGGCGAGCGGAGCTGCAGCGAACCGCTGACGAGGCGGCTTTGGCGGCTGCCTCGAAGCTGATTTCGGAAGGAGAGTTGGGAAGCGATCCGGAAATGAAGACCGCGATCTTCGCGGCTCGTTCGATTGCCAGCGATCGGATCGGTAGAAGTTTGGCGCAGATCGGCCGTGGCCAAGAAAGCGAAAGCGAGGTGAACGCGGCCGATGTCGAAGTGGCCATTGGTCACCTACCCGCCAGCTCGGACGGGGGCGACGAACTCGACTTCAACGACACATCGCGCTACAACGCGGTACGAGTTCTGATCCGTCAAACCGATCATGAGAGCAGCGAGTTCTGTCTCTTCTTGTCCCAGATCTTGGGATTCGGAGGATCGTTGCTACAGGTCGATGCCACGGCCGTGGTCGACCGACAGATTCGAGCACTGCGGACGCCGGGCGATGATCGTCGATTGAATATCTTGCCTTTCGCTCTTGACGAACGGACTTGGAGTGGTCTCGTTGAAGAGCATGCTGAAGACAATTGGACCTGGGACAGTCGAACAGGAATGATCCACGAGTGCCCAGATGGCATCCGTGAGATCAATCTTTACCCTCGGGAGAACGGGGCGGCAAGCGATCGAGGGACCGTGGACATTGGCGGCCAGAGCAGTGCTTCGGACGTCGCTTATCAAATTCTCCACGGCGTATCGGCCGAGGATTTGCAGCACCACAATGGCGTCTTGGATCTGGATGGCAAAAAACGCCTGCGACTACCTGGCGAGAAGGGAATCAGTGCCGGCGTTCAGGACGAACTGGAACAAATCAAAGGCGAACCGCGGATACTTCCTCTCTTCCGTACCGTTTCCAGCTCCGACCACAAGGCGACTTACACAATCGTGCGATTCGTTGGCGTGCGGGTTATGGAGGTTCAGCTGAGAGGACCCTCGCGTGCCAAGCGTGTCATCGTCCAACCGGCCGCCATCGCCGTCCCGGGGGCCATCTCGACGACCGAGCCGGGTATGAGTTCGCTCGTTTTCACTCCGGCCCATCTGGTCGACTAAACCGTTCGGACGCCCCTCGACGATGCTCAAGGCGGACGGCCCGTGAAACGGAAAACCTCCGGAGAAGAAGGTTCCAGACGATTCGTCGATACGCCTTGCGTTCGATCGATCGGAATGTGCGGTAGAGGCCCCGCACACTAGGACACAAGCCCGGGGATTCTGCATCTTCTGAGAAGTTTTCTTGGAAGATCGCGCTTGCTTGTGATTTGTGACCTATGCTTAATATTGGCCGGACGACAGATGTCGAGAGATCGACCAAGTGGAGTTCGCCTATTTCACATCAAATCATGGCGAGGCGATTCTGGCTGCTCACTTCCCTGTCGGACGTCTCGTCGTATAAGACATTTCGAGCCAATTCAGTACCCCCTCGATATACATGATGTCTGGAGCGGCCTGTCGAAGTCGCAGGTCGGCGCGGCAGGCCGCACCAACATTATATGAGTTGTCGGTATCCCTGGCTTTGAACAAGAGTGGCACTCCTTGGCGAGAAGCCACAGAGTGACTAGAGCTGGGACTGATCCGAACGCAAACGATAAAGCAAGTGTGGTTGCGATTCTGATTCGCCGGGAACGGACGAACCACCTTGTCGACTGTTTGTTTGAAAAGGTGCCGAAATGTTATTTCAACGTGCTATCTCCGATCGCCTTCTGCGAGGGATGCTTGCTACCGTCCTGCTTGCGGGACTTAGTCTTCTATCCGTGTCAGAGTCTGTGGCACAAACGAGCCACGGCTCGATCAATATCGTTTCAATTGAAGAAGACTGGGAATTGGTAATTGCGACTCCAGACACGAATAGCAACTCTCCCCAGATTCGATGCGTCATGTCGCCTGGTGCTGATATCGAGGGAGCCCACGCCGCTTTTACCATCAATCACCGAACTCGGCCGAGTTATGATCCCGGCGGAATGCAGTTGCAGGCTTGGTATGGAGAAGAAGTTCAAGGGAGTCAGTCACATCCCTCAAGCGAGAGATTGAGCCACGAGGGAGAGACGATTCGCTGGACTCAAAAAATGAGCTTGTCTGAGGGAACGCTCACCTTTGAGATTCTCAAGGGTACGTCGACGACCTGGGGTGCGTTTGGTGGTCAGGGATATCTCAAGTTAAGTCTGGGGACCGATCGAACGGACCTCAACTCGTATCTCCCTCGGGTATCGAAAGATAACTCAGAGGTTGGTTTTGCCGCAAATCGTGTTCAAGGTTTGGTGCTACGCAAGATTCGAGCTTATACGACCGAGGGCCTCTATGCTCAAAGCGACGATGGCGAAACCATCACGATCGTCGAACATTAGGCTCCGCACACCCTGGCGGAGATAGTCTATGTTCTTGTCTCATGACTAAAGGTCCATTGAAAGGTCGATCCGATGAGAAACAACTTGATTTCTTCCCGAAAAAGAGATCGCCGAGGCAATGTGATCGTCATAGCGAGCTTTATGATGATTTTCTTTATCGGTTGCCTCGCGTTTGCCATCGATCTCGGCTACATCTTGACGGCCCGCACTGAGTTGCAACGCAGCGCCGACGCAGGCGCCCTATCGGCGGTGTGGGACCTAATTGACGAAGGGAGTTTTGGCGCCGATCCAACCTTAGCGACTTCGATATCGGATGCACGATCAACCGCCAACACCTTTGTGGAAGGCAATCTAGTCCGTCGGGACGCCCCGAGCATTGACTTGAATTCGGCGAATGCTGAGGATGGAGACGTTGTTGTTGGTTATCTGGGTAACCCCTCCAATCCCGATGCGAAATTGAATTTCAGCGATTCTTCTCAGTTCAATGCCGTGACGGTGCGAGTTCGTCGAACTGCTCAACAGAATGGCGAGGTCGGCCTATTCTTCGCGCGGATTTTTGGAATCGATGGTTCATCGTTAGAGGCGGAAGCAACGGCGGTGATCAATAGCCACATCAGCGGCTTCCGAATCCCTTACGATGGCAGCAATATTGGGATTCTTCCCTTTGCACTTGATGAAGATACCTGGAACGATCTCATCGCTGGAAACGCCGACGATGATTGGTCGTGGGATGATACGAATGGCACGATTTCCAAAGGGTCGGATGGCATCCGAGAAGTTAATCTATATCCACAGGCAACAGGATCTCCCGGAAACCGGGGTACCGTCGACATCGGTAGTAATAACAATAGTACCGCCGACATCGCTCGACAAATTACCGATGGAGTTACCCCATCCGATATGGAACACCACAACGGGGTGCTTGAATTTGACGAGAACGGAAATCTCTATCTCAATGGAGACACCGGAATTAGCGCCGGTGTCAAAGACGAACTCGCTTCGATTAAGGGAGAGCCGCGGGTCATCCCGGTCTTCCGTTCGGTTACGGGACCCGGAAACAACGCGACCTACACGATTGTCAAATTTGTCGGAGTTCGAATCATGGATGTGAAGTTGACCGGAGCCGCCAGCAAAAAATACGTCATGATCCAACCGGCGGCCATCGCTACCAAAGGTGCGATTCCCACAACCGAAATCGGCACAAGTGATCTCGTGTTCACTCCGGGCTATCTTGTGCGTTGAAGAATGACCATGATCGTGACTTCTCACGCTTGTCGCAGAGCTGGGACAATCTCGGACCGAGCGGCCTGTCGGGCGGGCAGTAAGCCTGCCAGGATCCCGGTGGCCAGAGCGACAATTAAACCGATGCCGGCCAGCCGTAGCGAGGGAGTGAAGGCGACCGTCACCGCTTCGGTATAAATGGCCAGGTCAAAGAACCACAGCGCGGCTGTGGCCAGCAGCACCCCGG
>Ga0180437_10000328_pt1 | contig 94356 bp, 79 predicted proteins | sample SS_ome_4_FD_132410 | JGI IMG/M metagenome (GOLD analysis project Ga0180437, IMG submission 132410) | Hypersaline lake sediment archaeal communities from the Salton Sea, California, USA - SS_3_D_1 metaG | ecosystem: Environmental > Aquatic > Non-marine Saline and Alkaline > Hypersaline >...
CAATTAAAGCGGTACGCGAGTTGGGTTCAAAACGTCGTGAGACAGTTTGGTCCCTATCTGTCGTGGGCGTAGGATATTTGAGAGGAGCTGCTCCTAGTACGAGAGGACCGGAGTGGACGAACCAATGGTGTTTCGGTTGTTCTACCAAGGGCATCGCCGAGTAGCTATGTTCGGAAAGGATAAGCGTTGAAAGCATCTAAACGCCAAGCCTCCCTCAAGATAAGATATCCCAATGAGACTCCATGTAGACTACATGGTTGATAGGATGGAGGTGGAAGTGCTGTAAGGCATGGAGCTGACCATTACTAATTTGTCCATTGACTTAATCTTTTTTTTTTGAGGATGTTCATGAGAACTTACGCTTCCCTTTGTTCAGGAAGATGTTTGAGCGTCCTTCATACAATGAGACACAATTGAGTCTGCACACTTTTTTCTTGGTGGCTATAGAGGAGAGGAGACACCTGATCCCATTCCGAACTCAGAAGTTAAGCTCTTTTTCGCCGATGGTACTTTGCGCAAGAGCATGGGAGAGTAGGGCGCCGCCAAGTTTTCTCTTTTGCCTTCAAGGTTTTGCCTTGAAGGCTTTTTTTTATTCCGCGGAAATGTAGTGTTCGTAGGCTGACAAAATCAGACCACTGGTTCCTGGATCTCCTTTAGTGTCACCAGTATGGTCGGCAGCCTCCGCATCGACTGCTAGCCTGCCCATTTTTTCCTCCCAATTTTCAATAGCGGAGGGAGGTGAATATAAGAGCGTAAGCGTCTCTATTTTCTCCAGGGATGATTCTTCGGCCTTTTGGTATCGGGGATTAAGGGAATCCACGTTTTTTGTAGTTGCTCCCTCATGTCCCACACATCGAGCAAGCAGTAACTGACTGATTTCAAAATTTTTAAGCAGTTCTTCCCTTGCTGGTAACTCATTCACGATTTTGAGAATATGGCTGAAATCAGTAGTTTTTCCACCGGGGTAGGGAGGTAAGCCTAGACAGATATTGAGAAGGATGGGGCCGAGCATACTCCTCAAATCCTTTCCTGAAAGCTTCGAAAATTGGGAAACGTTGCCAGATTTAGCTTTTGCCATTTGCTTTGCAAGTCGAGTGCTTTTTCCTGAAAGAGGGGTTTTGTTTTTTACCAGTTCCGCTAAGGACTTTTTGCTCTCGTTCGCTCTTTCCGCCTGATCTGGGTTTGTACTTACTCGCATTTGATTGATCCAGATAAGAACCTCTGTCATGTCTTCCCATTTACCCGAAGATGGTCGTATTGTTCCGAGTTCTTCTATCCTCCCTTTAATAATTGCAACAGGGTCTTCGGTTTGGGAAGACTCTGTTATCGCTGCTGCTGTTTCTTCTACTTCTCTTGAAGGCGGCCTGGGCAAGGGACGTCGGGGTAGCAGTTGAGCTGATTGCTCTGCGGGTACCTCTCCGTGTCGTTGGGGTTCTGTTGTAGGGAGAGGGCGTTGTGCGTGTGTTGTTGGAGTTGGCGGTAGAGGTTTTGATGGAGGCGCTGAGCGAGGTCGTCCAGGAGTTGGCGGTAGAGGTTTTGATGGAGGCGCTGAGCGAGGTCGTCCAGGAGTTGGCGGTAGAGGTTTTGATGGAGGTGCTGAGCGAGGTCGTCCAGGAGTTGGCGGTAGAGGTTTTGATGGAGGTGCTGAGCGAGGTCGTCCAGGAGTTGGCGGTAGAGGTTTTGATGGAGGCGCTGAGCGGGATCTTTGCTGGGGCATCGGCGGCAAAGCTTTCGAAGAAGACGGGCTCCCTTTTTTGCCGATAAGCCTTTTGGCTGGCCCCATCATTTTGCTGGCTCGCTTCGTGAACCGCTGCTGAAAAGATTCGCGTTTAGTCCTTTCTGGTGATTGCGCGGGTCTGATATCGCCTGTATCGTCCTTTGCTTTTTTAGAAAAAATCCTACCTAGACCTTTTCCTTTCTTAGAGGATGATTTTTTTGAAGGCTCAGGTGTTTGATCTGGCTGCGTTGATGGTATTTCAATATCCATAGGAATCTCTCTTATCGTTGTTTTCTTTGATAAATACCCTATTTTATTATTTTAGTATATTAGTATAAATGTTGCTTTATAAGAATAGTGGTATGTCATTGAAAGGAATGGTCATTCCGTGACTCTGCACGGATTTTTGTCAAAGATCGGCTTTTGCTTAGCTTAATCTCTTGAAAGTTGTTCTTTTATGATTATGAGGGAATGTATCGACTGGCCTCTCTAACAGAGAGTTGGGAAAAGTGGGATGTTTTAAGAAAAGATTCGACTTGACTAGGTGCCCTTTTGCTGTATTCCCGAAGAGCCCAGCCGATGGCACGTTGGATAAAAGGATCAGCATCTTTGGAAAGAAATTTACAGAAAGAAAACAGCCGGGTGGCATCTGTCTTTTCCTTATAGCGTAGCTGAAAGATAAGACTCGATCGTCGCAACCATACGCTTTCGTGAGAAACCCACGTTTGAGTCCGTTGCAGAAGATCGGGAAAGGTTTGGAAAAATTTCCCCACAATATTTGAAGCAATGACATCAACGCTATCCCACCAGGATTTCGTAGTTATAAGCCATTCTAGGAGATCGAGATCACCTTTGTTTAAATGGGATCGAATCAATACATCCATCGCGATGTATTGGTATTCACGTTGATCTTTTTTCCATAGGGTCGAGATGTCTTTTTTTGAGCAAGAGAGAAGAAAAGGGCGCTGAATCTTCTTCCGTACCGGTTGTCGTACCCCAAAAAAGGAAAACTTGTGGCGCATATACGCTGTTTGCCACGCAGCGAAACCGCTCTCTTTATGAGTGAGGAGGATAGACTCAAGGTCTTTGTAACGATTCATAGGAGGCCTTTGATGAATGTGCACATCGTACAGTTTTGTCTGGTGCAAATACGAATTTGAGTACAAGTAAATTTTTATTTGTGTATGAATACCAGTAATACAATAAGAGCAAAGTGTAGGGTTTTATGGGATATATCCGCCATGTCTATTCAGAGGGAAATTGGTTTTCAATTCAAGGAAAGAATAAAACCGTAAAAAATCTCACTGATGAGCAGATAGGCGCCTTGTGCAAAAGAAATCTTGAAGAAGGCCTTGAATCAGATAAAACGCTCAGGGTGAAGGTTGCGTGTAGCGGTAGAAGAAAATATGTTCAGGAAGAGGGCCGTATTTATGACCAGACGAAAACAGCCCATTCGCAAAAGTTCTCTTTCATAAAACAGTTGTTTGCTCGATTTGTTCAATTTCTTAGGAGAGGAAAACTTTCAAAGGAAGAGGAAAGAAAGCTGCAAGTGCAGTTTGCAATGCAACTTTTTAAAGCAGAAGATGACCTTTTGCTCGAACAGATGTTTCCCTCAGACTCCACCCATGCCGATGGTGGAATTAGCGATCTTCCCTTCTCATTAGTGTTGCGGCAATGGGCGGACACCATCGAGGCTGTTGATCCAAATGATGTGAAATTAGAGAGCCTTGAAAAGCTCATCGGGTATCAAAAAGCTATTGAAGATATCTGTAAAACAAAAAGTGCGAGAAAACGAGCAGAGCTTCGTCGAAAGCTCAATACGCTAATAGAAAGGGATCTAAACGGTGCTCAGGACGGTTCCACCATATATATCCCGGGAGGAATCTATAATCCAGAGCAGTCTATGCCTATGCTATATGCCCTGACGAAACGACGGGAAGATGTGCATATTGATGCCATTGACATAAGTGGGCGGCTGTTTGAGGGGGTAGAAGAAAGAGCAGAAGAAGGAAAAACAGAGGCGGAGCTGATGCGCAAAGCCGTTGGTGAGACAGAAGGAAAAGGGGCCGTATTTTGTGCTGAGATGCATGTACAAAAAAAATTGAGTGAAATACCAGATTTTGTCAATAAGGCCACACGTTTGTTGTCAGGGAGCGAATCAAAGGAGCTTCCAACGGAACTGACTCCTTTTAGGGCTATCTGTATGATGGCAAGGATGAAAATTTCGGATCTGTTTTTTGGCGAAGATGAGTGGCAAAAATATACGCATGAAAACCCCGCTATAAAGAGCCGGGAAGAAGGGTTAAAAGAGCTTGGATTGGAGGGAAGAGAGGCCTCTTTAATAAAATACCGCGCTTCAAAAAAACCTCCTGGTGCCTACACAAAGGCTTTTTTGCGGCATATAGACGTAGGGGCCTATAGGATAGATAAGGTACGGGTTCGATCAAAGGCATTGTTTTCTGTCTGGGATAGCGCTGGAGTTCAGATTGCCGATGCTCAGTTTCGAAGTTGGTTTTCAGAGAATGCGACAAAGCTACTCAGAGAAATAAGTAAGGAGGATATAGGTCTTTCCGACCCCGAAAAAAGGAATGTAGAAGACAGTCTCCAAATGATTCTCACTGAGATCGAGGAGTATGATGCGCACCAGACAATGAGGGCCGAGCAAAGGGCAGAAGGGAAAAAGGGATTTACCGAGCCCCTTCGTCCTTCGACTCCATTTCTCCCCATGAGAGCAGTTTCAGCTCGTCCTATACATCCCGCCATCATTGAAAAGCCCTTGAGTATGGAGCAAATTCTCGAGGATCGTAATATTGACGCATTTGAAGAGCATGTAGCGGAAATAAAAAAACTAACAGACAAACGTGAATTTTCAAAAGTTCACTTTTATGTGAAAGAGATGTTTCTCGGGCTAGAAAGATGTACTGAGGATCAGCTGAGAGCAATTGCCAATAGTGATGATTTTGAAAGATGGCTGGATACCATTCAGGAGCTTTCTTTCCTACTTCCTCGGGCTTCTTTTGGTGAAGGAAAACTCTCTCCAACGTCTGAAGATATTAAGATGTATCTTCAAGCGATGCGCTTTCAGGACCGGTTCATTCGAAATAGGGATGATTTGAAAGATGATCCCTACAACGATTTTGCTCCCGATATGGAACCTGTTGAGAGGATTATACAAAATCCATACGTACAACTTGGTGATGATGCAAGGGCTATATATGATCATATCTCCTATTTTAAGGATCTCGAAAAAAAACCTTTTAGAGGGACGGCTACACATGAAATACCATTCGGTGGTGCAAGGGACGATAGAGATCTAAGGGATTGGCAGCTTTATAGTAAGTATTCGCTACCGGAGGGAGTAGACCAGTCTGAATTTTACTCTGATATAGGCCAAAAAAGGCATAGGAGACTTCTTCCTTCGCATGTTGTAAACCTTCGAAAATCGTATTGTATGTTGGAGGCTTTTTTGGCTCCGACGCGAACACTTGTTCCTTATTCCAAGAGGGATATTCTCGGTACTGCAGGTGAGATTTCCCTGGAGGGTGAGGAGGGGACCTTAGATGAGATGATAGAGCGAGGAGCCTACCCTGCTATGGTAAAGCGTGTTGAGAAATTGGTCACTTCCCGGAAGGGAGACGTCTCTTTTTCCTTCGCGAACAGCACTCCTTTTGAGTCGTCGGGCGTAGTCATTGGACCGTGGAATATGGTCGTTGTTGATATGGATAACCCTCTCTCATTTTCCAATATTGGCTCTCGATTTGATTTTGAGCACGCGGGCCACTTTGATCGAAATGGCGCTGCCATCTCTAATCCTCTTCTGCGAGAGCGATGTTTTGAACAGACGGTATCGGAACAGTACTATAGCGCAAAAAAAAGCCAATATAATGCCTTTACGGATGATGGAAAACCTCTTGCTACTCCTGATTTTTACAGTTATTCAGATGATGGAACACGTGAAATTAATCCCGGATATTTCAGCCCCCCTTCATATATAAAACACCGAATGAAGGGGAGAACAGAGTGGCAGATCCTTCAAGATCAACAGCAGATCTTCACTCTTCCTGCACAGACATTTCAACAACTTCAATTGATGCAGACATCTCCTGATTCTGTAGTCGAAAATACGCTTTCTTTTATCTCTCAGAACCAAGAAGTACTCGATAGTGAACAGTATGGATTTCAGGTTGCGCGCCTTGTAGAGCGTAACATTTTCAGGGGTAATGCGTTTGGAAGAAAATCAGTAGAAGAGCAGCGTTTTGTCTTTGAAATGATATTTCAGCAAATGAGAAGAGCTCATGTCACTGGAAATCACCTCGCTTTGTTACACCTTTATGAGCTTGCTCGAAAACTATATGTCAATGCGCGGCCAACTCCTCAAAGTAATTTTGATCAGGTGACGTCTCTTCTACGAGAAGGGGAGCTGCAATATAGGGAAAAGGGTCTTTTGCGTGAGTATTTGGGAGCTCAGCTTACTACCTTTGCAATGCAGACAGAGGTTGATGTACAGGAGTTTTTGCCACTTTATTTTCAATATGTGGCACAGCCCTCTTCATGTGAGAGAGACGATCCTGTTCGAGAGAGAATGATTCAAGAACTCTTCATGGGGATTATTCCCTCGTTGAAAGAAAGCCTTGAGCAGGAAGACAGACGAAATGAACTGTGTGCTCATGTTACAGCAGCCTTGGGTATCGAGGCCGAAGGAGCATGGGAGAGTGCCGGTACATCAGGACTCGTTTTTTCCCAGGGACCGTATACGGTTGACTTTTCTCGATGTGAAGTGTGGAAAAATAATGTGAGAAGCGGTCGGCTACCCCCTGCTATTACAAGCTCAGAACTATTCTCACATATTGAGAGGATAATCAGCCAAGAGGCTCCAGGGGCTAAAGCGGCCGATGTCTCCTGGAAAATAACGCCTACAGTGATCTCTACAGCTGAGACATCATGTGATGCGCTCGAGTATGAGTGTAGCCCGAACGACCGCCTTTTCCGTATTGTTGCAGGAGCAGATGGGAGCGTGCGACTATATAGAAAAGATTCCGGAAATAAGTGGTTTATGTACCAACCAGATCTTTTCTCGGGATCCATTTCAAACAAAGACGAGAAGAAGCCTCCAGATACTCTCCCCCGCTCTGCATTGAGAGGTGATTGTTGGATTAGAGATGATGCTAAGGAGCTTTTGATCGAAAAAGCAGGAGAACCTCTTTGGAGATCCAAACTATCAGGTGAAAAAGGGCTTCACATTCGCTCTCTAGAAAGATTGAAAGACGGGAAAGTTGCGCTTAATCTTGTGAGAAGTAGAGAGGTAGAAAGATTTTTTGACCTTGAAGAGAGAGCCTATGTCACCGCATTAGGTGATACAAAAAGGGCAGATAGGGTTGAATACGGACGTTTTGACTACGGTCTTGAACAAAAAGGTGGGAGATGGTTTTCCACGTCACACAAAAAATATTTTCTGTCCGACCATTCGCTTGAGTCGTATGCCCAAGCTCCAAAATATTCGGCAGAGGTAAGTGAAAATCAAGAGGTCAAAGAGGGCCTGGCGAGATTTGAAAGGCTTTTCCATCCATCATTTTCACATTACCACCTCTTAGAGCACGACAAAAAGATCCCAAAATTAGTTATGCCGGGAGTTGCTCTTCGGCAAGCAGGTGGCCGAGCTGGGACACCGTATAGATTTGAGCCTCAGTGGGGGGTTGGAGATCTTGAAGCCATTAGACTCTATGAGTTTGACGTCGACCCAATCAAAGGATTGGTTCCTAAAGAACAGCCCGAAGGGTATCTCTATCTTGCCTATGTACTGGCCGTTCAAGGAAACATCAAAGATGCTTCGTATTACTTTCAGAAGGCAAACTTTAATCGTCCCCTCTCTGAAGAAGGAAAAGAGATTTTTTCATGGTTTGAAAAAGTGGTGAAATCTCTTCCAAAAGGATCGTTGGAAGGAGCTCTCTTAGATGCACATCTCTTTCTTGCTAGACCGCAGGTATTAGGACTGGAGATAGATTCTTTTGGCAAAGAGGGACAGTTGCGAGCTCTGCAGTCTAAGATAAAGTATGAGGCCCTTTGTGAGTTGAAGGCTGGTCAAGAGGAAGTGGCGGCTGATCTTCGTCAGATAGCCCACAGGTCCTGGATTTCGGTCATATATGAAATGTCTAAAAATCCTGAGAAGAAGGCGCTTTTTACAAGGGTACCGCCACTTCTTGACATTGTCTTTTTCGAATCAGATCCAGACAGTACACCTGACGCAAACAGAGAGAATATTCTCCAACGTATACGCACTGCTGATTGCTGTGAAGAGACAAAGAGGCGTCTTGAGGATCTAGCGGGAATGATAGTCGAGAGAGGTTCAGATGAGTCTCTTGATTTTGCGCGCGTTCAGACCCTTCTTTCTCTCCATGAATGGCAAGAACTAGATAAAAGCTTGTTAGGGCCAATTGGAATAGGTCTTCGAGAGCTTAAGATTATGCGAGATGAAGGAGGCTTTGAGAGGTTTGAAGCGATAAACAGAGAGGAGAACATATTTTCTCCTGCGGCAGTTAGACATTTAGCCTTTCTTTCGAGAATTAGGGAGAACCTTTCCCTACAAAATCGTATAGATGATCTTGGTAGGACTATAGAAAAACGAAAGGGTGAAGAGCGTGTTCTAATTCCTCAAAAAGGGGCAGAGGTAGAGATATTCGATGATGGCGAGAGGGCGCGCTGGAGAGATTTATTTGAGGAAGCAAAAGTATCTTTTGGCGAGATTTCAACTGATGACCTGAAACCGGTTGAATCCGAAGGAGAGATGTCAGAGTATGCCCAAGAGCTTAATGCAGACCTGCGCGAGGACTTGTGTTACTTTGTTGCTTCATCCCCAAACGTTGATGTAGATGTAAGAAAAGAGGCCGCTACATCTGTTGGGAAAGAGCTTTCAGGGGAGGCGGGCATTTCGAGGGCAGTAAGCGATAAAGGCAGATTGTGCAACACACTTGCTGAGCTTGAGCAAGAGAAAATGAAAGAAGCCCAATTAGCTAGGAGAAGGTGTCTCAACGCTCTAAAGCCAAACGCTACTCAGCAGCCACTGATAGACCGTTTTAGACGAGTTGGCAGGCCTACTCCTGATATGCTGTTTGATACAGCGGTTCGTTGCTATGGCGAGGGGAATTGGGAGCCACTTTTAGCTCTATTACAGCCGGACACAGAATTTGATATAGAGGATTTGGGCAGAGAGATAGCATCTTTTCTTAAGACTTCTATTCAGGCCAGGCAGGCACAAACAGCGCGGGCAGTAGCGGAGAAATTGCCTGAGGATAGCTCTGATCCAGAGTATATACAAAAAAGCAATGAAATAGATGCCCTCCTTAGTGCCAGGTGGCAGTATCAGGTGGACGAAGATCCTATTGCTCCAACACTTCTTTTAATCGAATACGAGCTCGGTTTTATCTGTCGTGCTTCTCAATTATCTGTTGTGCGTGAGAATTTAAGAAAAGAGAACCAATTTAAGCAAGAGATCTGTGGTGGTGGCAAGACAACAGTACTGAGAAATATCATCTCCCAGGCACGCGCAGATGGGACGACCCTCTCTGGTGTCTCCACGCTTGAGCCACTACGGGCAGAACACGGTCTTCTTTTTGCTCGTACAACAAAAAATGCTTTCGGGGAACAGGTGTTTAATTTTCGGTTTGATCGTACCTCCCCAACAGATGAAATCTCCCTCAGGAGGCTGCATCGAAATCTTCTCGAGATAACAGTTAACAGAGGACGTATAGATCTAACAAAAGGCGATTTACAGAGTTTAAAGCTTTCGATGTTGCTTAAAAGCCAAGAGATCTCCTTAAAGAGGCGAGAGTCGAGTGGAAAAATAGATGATGAGCTCAAGGCTATTGAAGAGGAGATAGAGACTCTTCATAAAGAGTTGGACGTGATGGAGGATATTCGAGATTTTCTTTTCGAAAATGGCTCGATTATGGCCGATGAATTGGATAAAGATTGCGATCCTACACAGGAGAAAAATTACGCGTACGGTCATGTGGATGAGTTGAATAAAGATGAGCAGTTTGCTGCTTGTTGTATTTTAAAAATTCTCTGCGCTGCCGCATCCGGAACATGTAAAGTACTTGCAGAAGCATTTAGCGAAAATAGACATTGCAAGCTCGAAGAGGGCGTGAGAAAGGAGGCAATTGAGGAAATTGCAAGGGAGATATACACCATTTTAGGAAGGGAGACAGGCGTAGAGGAAAGTGCTTTTGTCTCCTATCTTATACATCCAAATTCGGATGAAGCAGAAGCTGTTTTCAAAGCGTTGTTTGAGGGTAAGGACATTTCTCCCGAACTGGCACGGATTGCTTTTTGTAGAAAGTTTCTTTCGGAGGTGATTCCTAATGCTCTGAAAAAAAGAGCTGGCGTTTCGTACGGCCGATCGGAGCGAGATGGTGTCTCTGTCATACCCTATGTAGGTAGTGACAAGCCCAAAGAGGGGTCAATGCATGGGAATGAGGCCGAAAGAATTTGGTATACCTGTGCCGACTATTTTCAAAACGGGGTGACTGCAGGCCAGGCCCGGGCACTGTGGATACAGGCAAAGCAAAAGGCTGCTAAGCAGGCGGTAGAAGCACACAAAAAAGATCCTTCAAGAACGGTTTCCATTGACGAAATGCCAGCTGCACAAGAGTTTGCAAAACAGTTTTTGAGGTTTGGAGAGGGTGAGGAGGAGCTTACCCTATCAAAAGTTCAAGAGAGGCATGTAGATGCTATTGTCGAAAGAATAAATGGGGAGACGGATCTAAAAATAGAGTTTATAGAAAAAACTATCCTGCCTTCCTTACGACAAGAAAGTGAAAAGATTGTGAGCGACGCTCAAGATCCACCACATATGGTCAAGTCCTACTCTGGATCATCTGGGACAGACACTGGGATGCATGCACTACCAGACAAGATAGTGATAGAAGGGGCTCGTCAAGAGGGTGTTCATGGGCGAATAATTGCGGCGCTGAAAGAGAGCGAGAAAAAACAAGAGTCACCCTTCTTGCCATGTGAGAGCGAAGAATCGTTATATGAATTGCTTGCAGAGAACATGGAAGGAGGAGATTGCCTTGTTGATGTCGGACGTTTATTCCCAGGTATTGCCCCCAAAGATATTGCTCGAAAAATGATTGAAGGAGCCAGGGCAAAAGGGGTTGAATACATTATCTTTATGGATAGTGAGGACCGCTGGAAAATGCTTCGAACAGACAATGGTGAAGAGGAAAAGTATGAATCACCAAAGGATTCAGAGGCAGCCAAAAGGAGAATAACGGTTTTTGATGATGTGCATACACGGGGGGCTGAAAGAGACTCCACAGAAGGAGTGACTGAATTTGTTACAGTCGATGTAGATAGCGATTGGTCACGGTTTGAACAGGGTGTTGCCAGAGAGCGGAACCTTATGAAGGGAAAGGCCAATATTCGGTATATCCTTTCTCCAGAGTTGCGAGCCCAATTGGGAGAAGAGGTGACCCTTAACCGTTTACAAAGCTTGATTTTGACGAAGAACGAGGCTGAACAGCTGCAGCAGATAAATTATAAAGCTGAACAACAAAGGGTAAAACATATCCTTCGTAGGACGGGAGAAAGAGCTCTTCGTGAGATGTCGTCTGGGTGTAGGAAGATGCACTCTTCAAAGCATCACGAAGTTCGAGAACATATATTTGCACTGGAGAGAGGCCTATTTTTTTGTGAGAATCGTATCGATATTTTACAGGCAGCGTGTCCTCAAAAAGAGAGAGACACATCGGATGTGCTCGACGGTCTTGTTGATAGGCAATTATCGGATGTGTTGAATCCTCTCATAGAAGATCTTAAGGCTGATGAGGAGCTATGCAAAATTACAAATCCGGTTTCATTTACTGATATAAAGCAACAGCTGAAAGACGTTATGGAGGGGATAGATTCTCTTTTAGAAGATTATGCAAACTTTAGTGCTGTCGCTGAGACGCTGAAACAATCTCCATCTCCGCTCGTTAAAGCCCTTGCCCAAGGGATTCTCAACCGTGTAGAGCCCCTAAAGGAGGATATAGATGCAATTATAAAGCAAAAGAGAGAGCTTGAGAAAATCTTTTCTGATGAACTGTTTGAAAAGCTTACCGAGGATATGAAGATAGATTTTTCTGATCGTGTTCAGGAGCTAGGAAATAGAATAGATCTCTCTTTGGGGAAAGCTCTATTAGAATTAAATGAGCAACGCCAGGCGTTAATGGGCACACAAGCAGAGTTTCTTTCCCCTCTCTTTGATGTGCCGTCAGATCGCATGAGGGCACTGCAGCAAAAGGGTGTAGATCTCAAAAAAACAGCTAAACCGCTTGTAAATATTGCAGAAGAAATTCTGGAGGAGGCAAGACCGCTTTTATTAGCAAAACACTCAGAGGAGAATATCCCTCAAAAATATAGAGATGAAGTGGCAAGGCTTCGTGAGCAAGGAAAGGGACGTGTGGATAAAAAGTATCTTCCAAAAACGGTTGTCGGTGGTGCTTCTGATCTTGATAATGAGGCAGAAGTAGAAACAGAGCAGGAGCAGGAGGTTGAAACAGAGCAAGAGCAGGATTTTGACGAGGAGAAGGGGGGAGAGGATCAGATTTTTAGCAGGATTCCGATAGAACAGTACCATATGCCAGGAGAGGGGCTAGGAATAATTCCAAATGGCCATCGGCTTGATGCATTTTTCCCATTCAAGCAGGAGGGGAAATTTTGTACTGAAAATTGTTTTCCAGTCTCCCGATCTGAAGGAAAGCTTCGACCATGGGGACAAAGGAACGGGCAGCTGGTTTTACCTCCTGCGCAAAAAAGAACAGAGCGTTCCTTTTTTGTTATTGAGGGGAATCAAGTGCAAGAGTTTTGGGGAGATCAACTTGATATGGATCGGGTATTTTCTAGAGTGGCAAGAGAGAAAGGCAAACCCTACTCCTGTTTTATTTTTAATTACGGCCTTGGTGCAGTTGACAGTGGATCTTCGATTGAATCTTTTGATGATGGTCGTCAAAAGGAGATTATGGAATATATTGTCGCTACGATGATACATCGAGGAGATACGGAGTTTACAGAAACAGAGACAACGTCTACGAATTTTTATGGTGCTCTTTTGCGGTTTTTAGAAAAACAAGATGATCTGGCTTTTCTTGAAGGGGCTGTAAAGGCAGCTGTTGCAAAATATCGCCCAGATACTTCGTATGAAAAGAGCTCTTTACAGCGTGCTTTTAAAGAGGTTCGTCATAGGTAAAGGTTAGACACCAGATCGCGTTCCTATCATACGAAGGTGTTCTTTTTCTATTTGCTTTTTGGAATTGAGTTCTTCAACAGTTGTCAGCGTTCTGCCTTTCAAGGTTTTCTTTTGCAAAGTGAAATGTGATGTTGCTTGAGAGGCTACCTGCACAAAGTGGGTGACAGCCAGAACTTGGCGTTTTTGTCCCATGGCAGCAAGGGCCTTACCAACAGTATTTGCTGTCATACCACCTATGCTTGCGTCGATCTCATCGAATAAAATAGTTGGGATAGAGCTTTGATCTGCCAGGATCGATTGAATGGCTAGAAAGAGGCGGGCGAGTTCGCCTCCACTTGCATGTTCATGGAGCTCTATACGCTTTTCACCAATATTGGGAGTGATAAAGAAGGCAACCTGATCATCTCCTGTAGACGTGCGCTCTTTTTTCACGATTTCAACTTCAAATAGTGCATGGGGCATGTTGAGTGTGGGCAATAGGGCTTGAATCTGTGCTGAAAAGAGAGCGGCTGCTTGGGATCGTTCGATGGTGAGCTGAGAGGCAATGGTGTCGCACTCTTTCATCGCATTTTTAATCTGTTCATCGAGTTCAAAAAGCTCGGACTCTCTGTTACAAAGTGATTGCAGGCTCTCTTCAAGCGTATCTTTTGCTGACTGAATTTGAGAAGGATCTTTGCCATATCGTCGGTGAATTCTGTCAATTTTTTGTAACTGCTCTTCTATTTTTTCGTGTTCAAAACTATCTATTTCAATAGTTCCGAGAAGTCGATTGATTTCATTGATAGCCTCTGAAATATGATTTGAAGCTATTTCCAGATGCTCCCTTGCGTTTGAAAAGAGGGGGCTGGTCATTGTTTTTAACGCTGAAACTAAGGGTGCTGTGTCAAGAAGGGAGAGTGCCTCGCCGCCTTTTTCATGAATCTCTCTTGTTTCTTCTATTTCTGTAAGGCGAGAAAAGAGAGCGTTATCGTCGGTTTCAAAGACGTGTGAGGAGGATATCTCATCGAGCTGCTGTTGGATTTGCTCGATCTTGCTGTGGCGAAGGGGTTCATCTCGAAGGAGTAACTCTTTTTGTTCTTGGAGTCTTTTCAGCTCACCATAGCATATAGAAAACTCTGAGGTTGAGAGAGAGGAGAACTGATCGAGCATTTGTAGAGGGGTGGAGGGTTTTTTAAGGGTAAGACCTGCGTGTTGATTTGAGATTTCAATAAGAGAGGATCCAATCTGTTTCAATGTGCCGACTGGGACGAGATGGTCGTTAATAAAAGTACGACTTCTTCCTGAGGAGTGAATTTCGCGTCGTAGTACGATACGCTCTCCCTCAATTCCCAACTCTTCAAGAAGTGGGTGAGAGGGTTTTGTGAACTCTCCTTCAACAAAGGCTGTTTTCTTTCCATGGCGTATGAGCGTTAAATCAGCCTTTTCACCAAGAAGCAGTCCTATGGCCGTTAGGAGGGTCGATTTACCCGCTCCTGTCTCGCCAGTAATCACGTTAAAGTGAGGGGAGAAGGAAAGCTCACAAGAATCGACAAGGACCAGATCTTTGATACGGAGAAAATTAAGCATCAGTGCAGCCTATTTGTGATCGAAAAATGAAGTTTAGCGGCTCGGCTGAGGATTTCCTTTCCATGGTGGTCGACAAGTTTTTGTGCTGTTTGCACAACTTTTTGCGCTGCCCCTTTAGGAAGAGTCATCCCAATCTCCTTACTTAATGTCTCCATTCCCTCAATAAAGGCCCATCTGGCAACGACAGAGGCGGCAGCAACAACAGGATCGCTTTCTCCTTTTGTTCTTTGCTCTACTGTAATAGAGATCTTTTTTTTCAGAAGGGCTTTTTCAACTACGGATTCATGAGCAAACTTATCGACGATAGCCAACGGTGTTTGGCAGTGAGAGGAGAGATTTTCTATTGCTGTTGCGTGGCACCAGGCAAGAAGTGAGTTGAGGTTGCCAAAGGAGGTGTAGAGTTGGTTGTATTTTTGAGGATAAAGGCGGACGATATAGTTTGGCACGGCCCTTACGATCTTTGGAGCCATTTTTTTTATTTGTGCGTCTGAGAGTTTTTTTGAGTCACACACGCCTATCTCTAATAGTGTTTCAAGCGTTTTTTTGTCTGCCATAACGCCGGCGACACACAAGGGGCCAAAGTAGTCACCCTTGCCAGCCTCATCAACGCCAATGCGGGATCGGGTGTCCATTGATTCAAGAGCGAGTTCTTTTTTATATGTGAATTCGGGACTTTTGAGGATCTGGGGTTCCAGGTAAAACTCGAGAAATTCCCTCATTCCCTTCCCTTGTACCGTGAGCTTGAGCGATGAGTACAAAGTACAGGTGATGCCTGGTTTTTTGGCTTGAAAGATAGTATAGGCTGGTTTTGTGAATGTAAACCCTTGCTCTAGGAGGTCGGCTCGAAGTATATCGGCAGATTCTTTTGTAATCGTAGTGACAAAGATATGAGACATAATGATCCTGTTAACCCATTTTATGGCCTATGTGTGAGATTGTAGCAAAGGCTTGATTATGACCAAAGGGGATGGGATGGGTATTATACCTTCCTTTGGAGAGATGAGATTCTTTGTGCCGCTTCAGCGGCGGGAATGCGGTCCCACGGAACAATGTCGATTAGGTCTAAAATTATTGGTGCGAGAGGATGTGAAGAGTCTTGGAGACTGCTTTGAATCTCTTTATATGTATTATAGAAATGGCTTCTCCACTCGGGGATTCTCTCAGTACGCATCTGGTGAGAGATTAGCAGGTTACGACAGAATATCATGTTGGTCATAGCAAGAAGAGTGAGTCCAAACGACCACAGATCAGCTGAAGGATCGGTGTTCATCATTCCACTGCAATCGATAATCTCAGGGGCAACCCAGCCTAGGGATCCTTTTGTGGGACGTTGTTTGCCAAATTTAGAGGAAAACTCGAAATCGACGAAAAAGGGTTCCCCATCCGAAGAGAGGCAAATATTTTCAGGTTTAATATCGAGGTGACATCGTCCCATGGCATGAAGGCGCGCGAGATCTTTTGCAAGTTTAAGGGCAATTGGTATCGATAGGGACGGGGGAAGAGACTGAGGGAGCTTATTTTCGATAAAGGTCATCAAATTACTTTCAAAACAGGGAATAAGAGCGCACTCTTTTAGACCAAGGATAGGATGGGGTGTAACAACGCTCGTTGTGGGAAGGGGATTTGGATACAGCGAATAAAAGATTCGAGCATCTTTTTTTATGCTTTTGATGGTGCTGGCCACCTCTTCAGGTAAAAGAAAAGCGCCTGTCACTCTTTTTATCTTGGGGCTGTGCTGTGGCTACAATGGTGCTGGTACCCTGTTCGGAAAGGAGAATTTTTCGTTTAACGAACTTTCTTTCTCCAGATGCTATCAGATCGAGAGGAGCGAGAAGAAGCATGCTTCCTTCTGATTGCTTAAATTTAAAGCCGTGGGGCGATTGCGTATCCTTTTTGTGAAGAGCAGTCCACTCCCCGTTTTTTAAAGGCTTGAGTTTCTTCATTTGGAGGTAGGGAAGAAGCCATGATTGTGTTTGCTCAGGGAGGTTTTCTTGGGCAATCTGGAATAAATGTTGAACATTCTTTGGGGGGAGCTTGGTGTAGCCCTCTTCTTCCGAATACGCGGGACAAACTGTTTGTTTACAGCAAGAAAACAAAAGTATTTTTCTCAATATCACGTTTAATTTTCATCATTATAGGTTTATTAACTGAAGAAAATTGTATTTTATTGTTGAATAATGAACAACCTTTTTGAAGGCTGGGATGTTTTCGGTGATTGACGAATTGGAGAGGGGTTAGGTATTGTGACATACATGAGATACCAGAGAGGAATGTAAGCTATAACATGGCCCACAGTCGTTTGCAGAAAGTCTTTAAGGGAATGCTCTCTTCTCAGTCATTCGAGATTTTAAAGGACTTTTCGGATGACAGCTCTTGGCAAGCATTGCAGCCAGAAGAAAAGGAGCTGTTGGCGCAGCTGTTTTTGCTCAGCGCAGAGGCGACATCTCGAGCTACAACCAACGAAGAGGGAAGAGGAGAGGCGTTGACGGCGTATCGTAATGCCTGTCAACTCCTTCCGTCGAGTTCAAAGGTGTGGTATCGTTTGGGATCATTTCTTATTCTCGACGAGAGCGAGCATTCGTTGGCAGAAGCTGTGGAGGCTTTACAAAAAGCTGTCGCCATAGACCCTGAAATATACGATGCTCAGCATGGGCTGGCCAGTGCTTGCCTACGGTTGGGGGCGCTACGAAAAGAGGTTGATCCTCTCTATATTGCCGACGCTGCTTTTTCTGCTGCCGCCGCTTTAGTAGAGTATGATCAAGAGAATGGGCCTCAGGTCCGTCCAGAGTTTTACTGGCATTGGGGGCTGACTTGGTATCTCATCGGGAGGGATTCTGGTGAGCCGGTCGATTTCAAAAAGTCTATTCAGCTTTTTGAAAAGGCGCGGCATCGAGGAGCTGCCCGATCTGATTTCTATAATGATTACGCCAATGCTCTTGTTGAAGTTGCCCTGTTGACATCAAATTCAGAGCTTGTTTTTGAAGCCCTTGAGCTCTATTCTTTTGCTATCGAAGTTTTTGATCCTTCCCTTCACAAAGATAGTGAGCGTACTATTTGGCTCTTTAACAAAGGTTGCTGCTATCAATATCTGTATGATCATCTCATGCGGCATGAGTTCTTTGAAAAGGCAGATGCTGCCTATTCAGAAGCGGCAACACTTTCTCCTAATCTCTCTTCTGTGTGGCAGCGTTGGGGAGGGCTTCTTTTTAAGGCAGCCCGTGTGAACAATGATGTTTCTCTTGTTCAGGAGGCAGTGAAGGTGCTTTCCGCAGCAGAAGAAAAAGGGATTGCCCATCCAATGACATCGGCGCTTCTCTCGCAGGCTCTGGGGTGGCTAGGTCGCGAATTTGAGAGGTATGATTTACTTAAAAGTAGTGAAGAGGCCGCTCAAAGAGCTGTCTCTCTGCAGATGCAGCATAATAGTTCTCTGCCTGAACCTTGGGCGGCCTTAGCACTGTGTCAGTATGAATATGGGCACTATTTTAATGATGACTCTTATTTTCAAAGTGCTGGGGAGATCGTTCAAAAAGCTCTGAAGGAGTATTCTCGAAGTTCTGTACTATGGCACGCCTGTGCAAAGATTAAGACTGTTATCGGTAAGGAAAAGGAGTCCGTGCGATTGTTGAAGGAGGCGGCCGTCTGCTTTTTCTTAGCCTCCCGTTCATCGTATGCTCGGTTTCCGGATTTTTGGAATGAATGGGGCTTGCTTCTGTATGTGTTAGCAGACTGGACAGAAGATAGATCGTTAGTGCTAGATGCGATTTCGAAGTTCGAAGTGTCTCTTGAACTGACTTGCGCTGAAGATCCAAAAGGTATTTACAATATCGCGACAGCTCTCGATTTGCTCGGGGATCTCTCAGATGAGGCGATGTATTATGAACAGGCCATAGAGCTTTTAGAAGGAGTTGTTGAAAAGGAACCCCCTTTCTTTTGTGCGCTATGTCAATTGGCAGCATGTCACCTTCACCTTGGAGAATTATATTCTGATATCGAACGCTTTGACGTGGCAGTACGTCTCTATGCTCGTTATCTCGAAAAGGAACCTGACGATTCGAATGCCTGGGTTGATTTTGCTCTTGCTCTTATACATAAAGGGGTTCAAGGCAAAGAGGGCGAACAGATTCCTAACGAGTGGTTTGACGCTGAAGAGGCATTGCTTCGATCTATTTCCCTTTCCAATCAGCTGGCTCACTACCACCTAGGCTCTCTATATGCTCTCATGGGAAATGTTGCAGATGCCATGGGCTCTCTTTCAGAGGCGCTTTCTTGTGGGACATTGCCTCCAGTTGCGGCTGTTATTGAGGATAAATGGCTTGAATCCTTGGAAAATAAGGCTATTTTCCAGGAATTTATCCAAGAAGCTACACGCCAACAGGAACAAAAACCACGTGATCTTGAACTTTGAACGTTTCTCTGTTGAGGGTGAGGGACTTCTATTTTCTTGCCTTGTAGTTGGTGGGCAGAAGGTTATTTTTTTACTTTCTTTCGAAGTCTAATAGAGGTTGGTGTTATTTCAGCAAGTTCATCATCTTGTATGTAATCAATAGCCTGTTCTAGAGTAAACTGTCGTGGACTTGTTAGAACGATATTTTCATCACTTCCTGCCGATCGGATATTAGTGAGGTGTTTTTCTTTGGTAATATTTACTGCAAGGTCGTTTTCTCTCGAGTGCTCGCCGATGATCATTCCCTCATATACGTCGTCGCCTGGGCTGACGAAAAGAGAGCCTCTGTCTTGCAGCTGGAAGCAGGCATAACCGGTTACTTTCCCAGAGCAGTTGGCAACAAGAACACCTTGATGACGGTCTGGGATCTCTCCCTTGTGAGGAGCATAATGATCGAAGACAGATGTGAGAATCCCTTGGCCCCGTGTCATTGTCAGGAAGGTATTTCTATATCCCATAAGTCCTCTGGCGGGGATGAGAAACTCAAGCTCTGTAACCCCATGGTCAGTGGTGTGAAGGCGTTGGAGTTCTCCCTTTCGTCGTGAAAGTTCCTCGATGACCTTTCCAGAATACGTTTCAGGGACCTCCACAACGACGATTTCGATGGGTTCAAGGGTTTTATCATCCTCGTTTTTCATAATAACCCTGGGTTTTCCAACACTCATCTCAAACCCTTCGCGGCGCATTGACTCAATAAGCACAGCCAGATGAAGTTCTCCCCGACCAGCAACTGTAATTACATCTTGATCAGCATTTGAGAGGTCAATATGAAGCGAAATATTCATCTTTTTCTCTCGCTCCAGTCGTTCCCGAAGTTTGTGCATGGTGACATATTTTCCAGATCTTCCCGCAAAGGGGCTTGTGTTGACACAAAGGTCAATGGAGATGACGGGCTCGCCTATGGAGATAGGAGGAAGCTGTTGTTTGTTGAGCGGATCACAGAGGGTATCTCCAATTGTGATTTCTCGTATTCCTGAAATTGTGGCGATATCACCTGTATGGGCTTCGTCTAACTCCACACGGTTCAAACCATGGTATCCTTCAATTTTGGTGATGGTGACCCTTTTTTCCTCCCCAGCATTTGTGATATGGGTAACCGTTGCTCCTTTGGCGATGGATCCTTGGAGAATACGGCCACACGCCTGCCTGCCAACGTGATCGTCATAAGAGAGGAGCGTAGATTGAAAAAGAAACGGATCTTCAGGGTTTCCCTCTGGGCAAGGGACATGTTCGACGATCATATCGAAAAGGGGGAGAATGTTGTCTCTAGGATCGTCGAGTTCTTTCATAGCAAAGCCAGAAAGTCCCGATGCGTAGCAGACGGGGTAATCGAGTTGTTCTTCTGTCGCTCCAAGCTCGAAGAAAAGATCGAATGTTCTTTCGAGAGCGTATGCTGGTCGTGCATGTGGGCGATCAATCTTATTAATGACAACAACGGGGTGTAACCCCAGTTTGAGGGCTTGAGAAAGGACAAAGCGTGTCTGCGGCATCGGCCCTTCCTGGGCGTCGACGAGAAGTAAAACAGAACCTACCATGCCCAGGACTCGCTCTACCTCGCCAGAAAAATCAGCATGTCCCGGTGTATCGATGATATTGATCTTGTAGTTTTTATAGGGGACAGACGTCTGTTTGGAGAAAATGGTAATACCGCGTTCTCTTTCTTGGTCGAAAGAATCCATCATACGCTCAGCGACAGTCTCATTTTCTCTAAAAAGCTGGGATTGCTTGAGCAGGCTGTCAACAAGGGTGGTTTTACCATGGTCGATGTGAGCGATAATGGCGATATTTCTTATGTTTTCGCGAGGATGTTTCATAGAAAAGCTTTTGTTGTAAAAAATAAAGACAAATTATCTACTAATAATTCATTTAAATCAAGGAATGAGGTGGCAAGCCTCTGTTTTCTTCAGTAGGTGGTAAAATTCTTCTTTTTTGGAATCGGAAAATCCGTGATACTTGCCACATGTACGAATGTTTTTCTTGGAAAAGAAGGGCTGTAGTGTGATACTCAGTAGTCAAAGTAAGGGTACGTAATGTCCCTTTTTGGTTGTATAGATGGATAGTATGGGATTTGAAGCAAAACGAGTAACATTTTCAAAGACAGAGATAGATAGACGGTTAGAAAAGATTGTAGACCACCCTATCGGTGGGCCTACGATTTTAACGCTGGCAAATATCACAACGCTTATTAGGATTTTTGTGAGCCCGATCTTTCTTTTTGCGTACCTTGAGTATGAGAGCTTTGGCATTTCATATACGGTGTTGCCATATATTCTTCTCTTTTTCTTGGTGGCTCTTGAGCTCTCTGATGTTCTTGATGGCTATCTAGCGCGGAGGTTTGATCAGGTGACAGAGCTTGGAAAACTTCTCGATCCTATGGCAGACAGTATCTACCGCATTTCGATCTTTTTGGCCTTTACGCGGCCTCCTGTCTCGCTTCCGATTCTCTTTGTCTTTCTTTTTATCTACCGAGATTCTGTTATTAGCACGTTACGAACGATCTGTGCTCTTCGTGGTGTGACTCTGGCAGCACGACGATCTGGAAAGATAAAGGCTGCTTTGCAAGGGATTAGTGGAATAGCTATTACCTGCCTGCTTATACCCCATTCGCTCGGAACACTATCAACACAGACGTTACAGCAGGTAAGTGCCTGGATTGTTGTTATAACAGCCCTGTATGCACTCTATTCTGGAGTCGAATACTTCATAGCGAATTTCCCGTATGTACGCCGCTTGATAATACGAAAAAGACGGTGGATACACTCTTCTTCAACCAAAATCACAGATGTAACATAACGTCTTATTGGGGCAATCAAACTATCTCAGAGGTTTTTTCTGTTGTGTGTGAGGTTTGTAAAAGGCCCTTGCGAGGAAAGGTTTAGTGTTATACACTCATCTGCTCTTGTTACCGCGGGGTGGAGCAGGGGTTAGCTCGTTGGGCTCATAACCCAAAGGTCAGAGGTTCGAATCCTTTCCCCGCTATTTTTTATGGAGCTTTTTACAGGGCTTATGACACTGCTGTCAAAAGATTTGGGAAGAGCCCATGTGTTATGGCGGTATAGCTCAGTTGGTAGAGCAACGGGATCATAATCCGTGTGTCGTTGGTTCGATTCCAACTGCCGCTATCTCTCTAATGTAGAGGTGAACGTGGTTGACGTGCGGTTTCCAAAGCTTGTTAGTTCACGTTCTCAGGATCTATTCACGGTCGTACATCTGCCTTCTATTGAAGATCTCTCTTTTCCTTTTGTTGTTATGTGTCACGGTCTCGGTGGGAGTAAGGTCGGTCGTTTTCGTTATCCCGTCCACTTGTCAGAGCTTCTTGCAGAGCAAGGTATTGCTACAATTCGTTTTGATTTTCGAGGTAGTGGTGATAGTGAGGGATATTTTTCTGATACGACACTGGAAAGATGTACTGAAGATCTAGAAGCGGTAATCAATTGGGCAGGTGAGCAGTCCGCTTTTGATACCTCCCGGATTGGTCTTTTCGGACGTTCATTTGGGGGAGTGATAGCTCTTTTGTATGCGGCAAAAAATGGCAGGACAGTCTCTGCGGTTGGTGTACAATCCCCTCCATTTAGTTTCGATCTTTATTCCGATAAACTTCCTTCTCATATGTGGTTTGAGAGGGAGACGCTTTTTTTCCATGGAGAGCCCCTTTCTCAAGCGTTTATAGATCAGATGGACAGCTTAAATATGTCAGAGGTTATGAAGAGACTTCATCAGACACCCCTTCTTCATATTGGAGGAGGAAAGGATGCTGTTGTCCCCGCCGAGCACACAAAAGCGTATGAAAACGCAAGGGCAGGGGCGCAGGCACCGACGCAGTTTGTAACCCTCCCTAATGCAGATCATGCGTTGTCAAATATTTCTGATCGTCAAACAGCCTTGAAAGAAACCTGCGATTTGTTCATAAGCCGATTATTATGACTTTGCAACGTATTGTGTGATCAGACACTACCGATTGAATGCGGTCTTTTAGGAATCTTTATGGGCATGTTCAACGCTTTATCATGACCTCCTCTGAATTCCTTGTGCGGTCGTACGTTACAAGCAGTAGTTGAAGGAGCTTCATGGTGGGAAAGACGTTTGAGGAGTATCGCTATAGTGAGAAGATCGCCCTTCCAAAGGCACTCGAAGGGAGGAACTTCGAAGTTGTCCAAGGGCGTAAAGTCGATATCTCGCCTGATATTTCAACGCTCTTTGCTCATCTTTCTGATCACGGGGTGAAAGAGATTGTACCTGCAGACGTAACTGGTACTCACGCAACGCCTCTGTGTGTCGGAGTTGTTCTTTCGGGGGGGCAGGCCCCAGGAGGTCACAATGTAGTGGCGGGACTCTTTGATGCTCTTTCTCATTACCATTGCGAAAGCCGTTTAATTGGCTTTATGGGGGGGCTGAAAGGTATTTTGATAAATTCGAGCCGGCGCTTACTAGCCGAGGATATCGATGCTGTTCGCAATACCGGAGGATTTCAGCTTCTTGGGTCTGGGCGGGCGAAGATCGATTCTGATGAGGAGATAAAGCAAGCTATTGCCACTATCAATGCGCTTGAGTTAGATGGGCTTGTAATTGTTGGAGGTGATGATTCAAATACTGGGGCAGCATATCTTTCAGAAGCTCTACGTGCGTCGGGAAGTAATACGATAGTTGTTGGCGTTCCAAAGACCATTGATGGAGATCTCAGATCAGAAAATATTCCCATTTCATTTGGTTTTGATACAGCGTGTAAGATCTACTCTGGATTTATTGGTAATACGGCTAAGGATATGGTCTCCTCGAGAAAATACTATCACTTCGTTCGATTGATGGGGCGACAGGCATCTCATATTACTCTTGAGTGTGCGTTGCAGACAGAACCAAATCTTGCCCTGATCAGCGAGGAGATTTTGGCAAAAAAGAAAACATTGCACAGTGTCGTAACTGAGATAGCTGATCTTGTTGAGAAGCGGCATGATAATGGTATTCATTTCGGGATGATTTTAGTTCCGGAGGGTCTTATTGATCATATGATTGATATGAGGCAGCTTATTGCAGAACTTAATGAGCTTTTTTCCCCTTCCCACCACCTTGCCGAATCGTTTCAGGAGGGGGCTCCTCCTTCTGAGAGGCTAGAGCTTGTAATGGCTAACATTTCAGAAGGTGCCAGAGAGTGTTTGACCCTTTTCCCCCGTCATATAGCTGAAGAGTTGGTGTATGAAAGAGATCCTCACGGTAATATTCAGCTTTCTCGAATTGAAACAGAGAGACTTCTTGCAGTACTTACCTCTCGTGAACTTCGAGCTCGTGCTTTCAAAAGTGGTAAAAGTATCCCTTTCGCTACTCAAACGGCTTTTTTGGGATATGAGGGGCGTTCAGCATATCCCTCTTATTTTGATTGTCACTACGGGTATGCCTTAGGTAAAATCTCCGCCACTTTGGTACAAAAACGTCTTTCTGGATATATGGCGGCCATTGAGAATCTGCAAGAGTGTGTTGAAAATTGGCGGCCGGTGGCTGTTCCTCTTGTCTCTCTCTTGCATTTTGAGCGCCGCCTAGGGGAGAAAAAGGCTGTTGTTCGAAAGAGTCCTGTTGATTTAGAAAGCTCTCTCTTTCAGTTTTTTTCAGAAAAAAGACACTCTTGGGCTCTTAATACGACCTATCCTCATCCTGGCCCTATTCAATTTTCTGGACCTGATGAGATAGTACGAAGATGTTGCTCTTCTATTTTGGTGTAAGGGGTAAAACAACACTGAAACTGACCTATTTCCATGAGGTAGCCTGAGGGGCTTTTCCCCTCAGGCATGGGTGTGTGGGCGGCAGCCGCTACTCAGCTTTGTTTGAAAAGTTTGAATTGTTCAACGCTCTCAAATTGGTGCTGGTAGTGACAATTGCATCTGTTTTATACTCGGGAACCTAACGGGATAATGGGGAAAGGAGAAATGGTTCTATTTTCTAAAGAGAGTGTGCAGAGACTTCGCGATGCTATAGATATCGTCGACCTAATCTCCCGCTATGTGAATCTCAAGCGATCAGGAGCAACATATAAGGGGCTTTGTCCATTTCACGATGAGAAGACTCCTTCTTTTACCGTGCAAAAGGCAACACGTCATTACCACTGCTTTGGATGTGGGGCTCACGGGGATGGCTTGAGCTTTTTGATGCAGCATGAAAATCTTGATTTTAAGCAGGCACTCGAATTTCTAGCTGAACGTTATGGCGTTGCATTGGAAGTGGCTGCTGGATCTCAAGAGCAAAAGGGGATTCCGAAGGCTAGGCTGCGGCAGGTAATGGATGCAGCAGCGCATTTTTATCATACGGCATTACTCCATTCTCAAGAGGCAGTAGGAGCCAGGGAATATCTTGCTTCACGTGGATTTTCTCTTTCATTTTTGAAAGCTTTTACCGTTGGCTTTGCCCCTGAAAAACAGGGGCTGCTCCCTGCATTTTTAGAGGAACAAGGTTTTTCCAAAAAAGAGATCTTGGAAGTGGGCCTGCTTGGTAAGGGAGGGCACGACTTTTTTACTGATCGCATAGTCTTTTCTATTCACGATACCATCGGAAATATTATAGGGTTTTCAGCACGAAAATGGCGTGAAAAGACCTTTGGAGGAAAATACATCAACACGCCAGAGACGCCCTTATTTAAAAAATCTCAGGTCCTGTTTGGCCTTTATTATTCCAAAAAGCGAATGGTACGAGATCGCATGGTTTGCCTTGTTGAGGGGCAGCTTGACGCATTGCGCCTAATAGAGGCAGGGTTTAATTTTACAGTGGCCACACTGGGGACTGCATTTGGCTCTTCTCATATCGACCAGTTGCGGGCATTTGGGGTAGAAGAGGTGTACCTTTCCTTTGATCAGGACGAGGCGGGCCTTAAAAGTGCACAGACGGCAGGTCATATGCTTATGAAAAGAGGCATTGGTGTTCGAGTGCTCTCTTTTGAGGGAGCAAAAGATCCTGATGAGCTGCTATCAAAGCGGGGAAAGATGGCTTTTTACGCCGCTCTTTCATCGGCAGCTCCTTATGTTGAATATGTTGTTGGCCTTTCAAAAAAACGTAATGATTGGACTCTGCCGCAGAATAAGGACAGAGAAGTGCGTCGGATAGCCCATTCTATTAGGGAGTGGGAAAATCCCATTCTCGTGCATGAGTCCCTACGTCAGTTGGCCTCTTTGGCGCAGGTGCCTGAGAATCTTTTGAGTGTTGGAGATAAACCCTTATTAACAACGTCTCTACCGTCGGCCGCTCCTCCTTCGCCGTTGGGAGATTCGGGATTAATGCTTGAGCTTGATATCGTGCGCTGGATTGTTAGTAGCTCTGGCAATGAGGAGCTTGCCGAGTGCTTACTAAAAAATGTTTCTAAGGAAGATTTTACTCATGACCAAGTCAGGAAGTTATTTATTACAGGAGTAGAAAGAATTCGTCAGGGGGAGAGAGTTGACTTTGTCAGCTTAGCATCTGATTTAGACACTGAGGATGGAGGAAAGATTTTTCAATCTCTAATATCGCGCAGGCAGAAGATGGAGAAGGCATTGCCTTTGGTAAAAGAATCGATTTTTAAACTAAAAGAGCGCAACTGGCTCCAAAAACGGGAAGCCATTCGTCAGAAAATGGAAGCTGCACAAGTAGATGAAAACGAGCTTATGACTCTTGCCAAGCAGTTTGATGAGCTCACACGATCTCCACCGACTGTGCTTGCCTAATCGGTATTTAAATTTGAGATAAGGCTTTTCCACTCACTTTTTGAAAGCCTCCTGTCGTGGATAACTTCACCGGTGCACATCTTGTAGAGGATATATGGAGCAGCACACTGTTCACAGTTGGTTTCACAACCAAATAAACAGGACCCCTTTTTGTCCCATAAATCCATGCAAAATACCAACTCTTCTTGGGCTATATCCTTAGGGTCTTTCATAGAGGACCTGCCTTTCATGATAAATGAAACTGCCCCCGCGTTTGGAGAGGGCTCTTCAATCAGTAATAAAAAAACTCAGTTTGAGAGCTTCTTACCATCAGCGAAAGTAGAACAGATGTCAATAATTTTCCGCAAAAGAGATAATCGATTGCAACGAATAATGGGATCGTCGGCGAGAACTTTAACGTGTACAAAGAGAGCGTCTATGGGTTCTTTAAGAAGTATGAGCGTATTAAGAAACTCCTCCCAATTGTAATCTGCGGCGTATTTTACGCACTTGTCTTGAGTCTCTTGCAGTTTGGCATAGAGGTTTTTCTCGGCGCTCTCTTCCAATTTTGAGACATCGATAGAAGGAGCAAGGGAAAGATCGGCCTGTCCGTAACATCTTTTCAATACTTCAAAAAAAGATGAGAGAGCCTCTTTAGCGTGTGTGAACTGATCGAGAGCTTGCAGTCGTAAAAGAGCATCAAAGAGGTCATCACTCTGTTTGGAGAAGATTGCGTCTATGGATTCACGTTTGAATCCCATATCAGCAAAGAGAGTTCGTGCTCGTGTTGCAACAAATAAAGAAAGATCATCAATAATCTCAGAGCGGTCTTTGCTGAACATCTTTGCATCAAACAGGTTCAAGATATTGGCAAATTGATCGTGCAAGGAGAGATGGATCTTTTTGGCAAGAAGTATGCGTATGATTCCTATAGCCTGTCGGCGAAGGGCGTATGGATCGCTTGAAGAGGTCGGCTGTAGTCCTATAGCGAAAAAGCCGGTGAGAGTGTCGAATTTATCAGAAAGAGCCAAAAGAGTTCCCTCGTCCGATTCGGGGAGAGCTCCTTGTTCATGCTGGGGAAGCCAATGTTCTCCAATGGCGGTGACTACAGCTTCTGAAAATCCTTGCTCTTTAGCAATGAGGCTTCCTATTTTCCCTTGTAGTTCAGGAAATTCACCGACGACGTGGCTGGCAAGATCTGCCTTTGCAAGACCAGCTGCCTGCACGGTCTGAGCAAGGTTAGCATTGGGAAGGTAGGAATGGAGGGACTGAACAAGGGTTTCAAGTCGTTCACTTTTTTGCCAGAGAGTGCCTAGGGAGTGCTGGTAGATGATAGCGTGCAGCTTTTCACGAAGGGAGTTAAGAGGAACCTTGATGTCTTCCTTCCAGAGGAAGCTTCCGTCGGCAAGGCGAGCTGAAAGCACTTTTATGTTACCCCTCTTGATGGCATCTGTCGGGTGGTTATCGGCTGTAAGAATGAATCTGTTGCATAGTGTTCCGGTGTTGTCGACAAGAGGCACATATTTTTGGTGTTCTACCATCTCAGAAATCAAAACCTCCTTCGGCGCGTCGAGCAGCTTTTCATCAAATGTAACCGAAACTGCTTGAGGCCATTCGGAGAGATGGACGAGCTGAGCAAGAACTTTTTCCTTGTGAACGGCGTGTAGACCAGAAGTTTGTTCAATTTCATTGAGCTGGGAGACGAGTCGTTCCTTTCTTCTGTTTTGATCGACAAGGACATACGCTTTTTCAAGTGCCTGTTCATAGTCGCAAGCTGTTGTAAGTTCAATTTTTCTACAATCGAGCTGTCTGTGACCCATGGACCATCTGTCTGATTCAACCCGTTCAAATCGGACAGGAATAACATCTGTTCCTAATAGAGCGAGAATCCATCTGATAGGTCTGGCAAAACAGCTTTTATATGACCCCCAGCGCATCATTTTAGGGAATTCCATGGAGGTAATCAAAGAGGGGAGCGCATCATGAAGGATCTGGCAGGTATTCATGGCCGGTGTTTTAACGGTTGCAAAGAGATACCGTTGAGATCGAATCTCTTTGATTGAAAGCTCGGGGATTTTTCCCTCTTCAACCTCTTTGAATGTACAGGGGGTGGCGTGAATGCTACGTAAAAAACCTTGTCCTGCGGCCATTAGCTCGCCTTTTGAGTTCCACGCAGTGTCTACACGGGGACCTCTTTTTTCTTCGGATGATTCAGGCTTTTCAGTACACAGGCCTTCGATAATAACAGCAAGTCTTCTTGGCGCTCCCACTGTTTTTAACGATTCGTAGGAAAGTCCTTTTTCGGTAAGAAGGCGTTTAATGCCCTTTGAGAGCTGTTCTATTCCAATAGGAACAAACGTTGCTGGGAGTTCTTCGGTTCCGATTTCAAATACAAAAGTCTCTTTGGTGTTTTGGGGAATAGGGATAGCGGTTTCTTGATGAGGAGTGGATTGTTGAGGCTCTTTGCCTACAAAAGGAAAACCAAGTTTTTCTCTAAAAGAGAGATAGCTTTCTGCCACTCCTTTTGCCAGATCACGAATTTTTGCGATGTAGGAGGCCCTTTCAGAGACAGAGATAACACCTTTTGCGTCGAGCATATTGAAAGCGTGGGATGACTTCAGAACAAAGTCGTATGCTGGCAGGCATAAATCGATGGAGACAAGTCGTTTTGTCTCTTTCTGGAAGTCCTCAAAGTGGCGCATCCACATCTTTGCATCTTGTTTTTCAAAGTTGTATGTACTCCACTGGACTTCATCTTGATAGAAGAGATCGCCATAGGTCAGCTTGTCGTTCCACCGGATATCAAAGATAGAGTCAACGTTTTGCAGATACATGGCGATTCTTTCGATACCGTAGGTGATTTCACCGGTGATTATTGGCAGTGAGAGGCCCGCTGCTGCTTGGAAGTAGGTGAACTGGGTGATCTCCATACCGTTGAGCCACACTTCCCAGCCGAGTCCCCATGCTCCGACTGTTGGATTTTCCCAGTCGTCGTGTACAAAGCGAATATCATGCTGGGAAAGATCGAGGCCAAGGGCTTGAAGAGATTCGATATAAAGATCGACGATATCGTCAGGAGATGGTTTGAGAATCGTTTGAAACTGAAAATAGTGCTGCAGTCTGTTGGGATTTGTTCCATATCTTCCATCGGTTGGTCGACGGCACGGCTCTATATAGGCGGTATTGAAAGGTTCTGGGCCCAAAGATCGCAGAAGGGTAAAAGGGTTTGATGTTCCTGCCCCTTTTTCTACATCATAGGGGGTGACAACGATACAGTTGTGTTTGGCCCAAAATGATGAAAGAGTGGCGACCATATCTTGAAAATAGAACATCTTTTCCTCCGTCTATTTGCTCATGAATTGGTTTTTGAGGATGTAAGCTTGTTGTTGCGAGATCGAGAAAGGCGCGCTTTACCCCAGAAAATACAGCAAGATGGTATCAGTACGGGGCTGTTTGGGACAATAAATCTTCGTGATTATTACAAAAATCTGCGTCCTAAGCATTGCTTAGTTGGAAACATAAAGAGGGGTTTATTTGACACGTCTGTTTAGTTTGCTTGTGACCGTTTTCTTGATCTGATGCGTTCGAATTTCAGTCGCCCTTCGTTGGTAGGGTCTTTTTGTATCTTCCATTTTTCGAATAGGTCTGCTTTTTCAAGGATAAATTCACGCATAGAGCCTGAGTCGTTGTGCCTGGAGTGTATTCCTTTACCCGTTATTACATAGAAGGACGGTGGCTTTTTCTGCATACAAAAGAGCCTGTACAAGAGCCGTTTCTATAAAAAAATCCCCACCAAAAATCAGATTTTTAGTGGGGAGAAAAGCGCAATAGCTGTTCAGCTAAGTGCTATGCGAGGGCAATTTTCGGGTAGGTGTCTTTCAGAGGACCTTGGACGTAAGCCCTTTCAGCTGGAGTGTCGCCTGATTCCTCATCTTGCTGTTCAACCTTGCATCGAGTGCACGTGCACTCTGCAGGATGGTCTCCTGTAAGCAACATTTTTGGTCGGCCAAAGGAGCGCTTACGCTTTTTTGGGCACTTACATCTTGGGCAAGAGCACCCTTCAGGACACTCAGAAGAACAAGAATCGGCTATATTAGGTTGGCAATTGTCTTCCTCTTTGGGTTGGCACTCTGAGCACGTACATCCTGCAGGACATTCAGAAGAACAGGAGCCGGCTATATCCTGCTTATCTGTCGATTGGTTTTCTTCTTTGGCCTGACATTCCGAGCATGTGCATCCAACTGGACATTCGGCACACAGACAAGAACACCCCACCAACAGACCGAATACAATAGCTTTGACACTCTTTTTCATACGTTCTCTTCCTTTTTCTTTTTAAAAAAAGTAAAACATCTTCACCCACTATTTATGCTGGCCCTCTTTCTTTTTTGCAACCGGAAAAGGGCAGGGCTCTAGAGAGCGAGGGGAGTCACATGTTTGAAACTCAAGTTGCGCCCTATCCCTTTTAAGGGTTGACTGCGACAAATAATTTACTTCGCATTACTCCCCGGCAAGTTAAAAACCTTGTCTTCGTCGCAACACTTGTACCTTATTCGTCTCGCTCAGCCCCTAAAAGTGATAGGGCGCAACTTGAGTTTGAAGCTCGCGTTTCCAAACAGTGACTAGTTCGAGCAGGTTTTTTCGTAAAGATCGACAGGTTCTATCAGTTCCGCATTCTTTGTGTCTTGACATCCAATCGAGAATTTGCAGGGTGTTATGAAAACATAACGCTTTATGCTACGATGTGTGGCATATCATTAAATTTTTGATGAGGTATTGTCATGGTTTCTCTTTGCAGAGCAGTAGTTCCGGATTTTGTTTTGAACATGTTTGGTGTTAATAGATCAGAGCCATTAGCTCAATCTGATCGGTCTCTTTTCATCGGTAACGAGGGATATATTGTTGTCCCTAAAAATCCATTAGTACGAGGCGCTGTGAAAATTGTTCCTACGTATCCTAGAAGTTTTCTTGGTTTGAGTGATGCCTTTCACATCGAAGCACAAAAATGCATCAACATGATCACCAAGGTTTGGGAAGATGAGGGGGTGTTCGACTATATCGTTTTCGGGAAAGAGACAACAGGTTCTACGTTCGAATGGGAGGTTGCCCCTTATGCAAAGTCTGGAATGAAATTCTGGAAACAGCTCAAGGTTCTTTGGGCTATTACCTTTGGTGGAACAACAATTAAAACGAGCGAGCAAATACGACGCGTAACAGATATTCAGGAAAGGCTGACGGCATTCGCAAGGCCGATCGAACGACTCAGTGGAAATGGTGTTGAATGTAGAGTTTTTTGTAATCAAGAAATAGTTCAAAGGCAGACTGTTTTTGAGGGAAGAGAAGTAAATGTCATATACGGCAACGCTCCTGTTGTTATTGGCAGGGGTGGCGATCACATTTTAGTGGTTCCTAAACGTCCTGTGGAGCGCTTTTCCGACTTGACAGAATCAGAACATACAGAAGCCATGCAACTATCACAGCGTCTGGTTCGCTTCTACAGGGAAGAGAAGGGATGTAGTACTGCATATGTTCATCATAAGACAGGAAAAGAATCGGGTCAGACCTTCCCTCATTTTGTCCTACAGCTTATCTTCACAGCGACGAAAACTCAGGATATCTTTGGCAAGCTGAGGGTGTTAAGGAATATGGCATTTGGTGCCTCTCGTATTTCTTTGCGAGAATTAGACCGTCGCGTTATTCAATTACGAGAGCAACTTCATGATGTTTTGAGCCCAGCCTACACACAGCGTTCATATTGAGGCCTAAAGAGGGATTCCTGATTATTTTGTATGTGTGAAGTCGCAATCAGGGGCTAAAAATAGACTATGAGGGGTCGCTGGCCCCATTTAGACTCGTGTCTGTTTTGTACCAAGAGCCCGCGATGCGACTGAATGCCCACTGTTTTTTTCATAGATACTGCTGAAAAGACCGCTTCTGTGGTACACTCTTTTCTTTGTTTTATTATAGTTAAAAAATGGAATCTATTTGTGGAGCGTAATTTTATACACGTATTAGATGAGCAGTCGTTAAAATCATGGTTGGTTGAACATGGTGAGGCGCCATTTCGAGCAAAACAGATTTTTAATTGGCTCTGGGAGCGGTGTGCCAGGAATCTCGATGAGATGACCAATATTGGCAAGGGCGTGCGAAAGAAGATGTCCTCGTCTTTTATATGCTCGCCGTTGTCTCTTGTTAAAAAAGAAGAGTCTGAAGAGACGATCAAATTCTTGTGGAAGCTCCATGATGGAGCGTTGGTAGAATCGGTTCTCATTTGTGCGCCCGGAAGGTCCACAGTCTGTGTCTCGTCTCAAGTGGGATGTGGTATGAGGTGTTCTTTTTGCGCGTCTGGGAAGGTGGGGTTCATTCGAAATTTAGAAGCTTCAGAGATTGCCTCTCAAGTGCTCTATATCAATAGGTATCTTACTGAGAAAGACGGAGGTGTAACGCACGTTGTCTATATGGGGATGGGAGAGCCCTTGCAAAATTATGAAAATGTTGTTGAATCGATACGGATGCTAACAGATCGCTTTGGGATCTCCCGGCGTCGTGTAACGGTTTCAACTGTTGGAGTTATTGAAGGAATAGAAAGGCTTTCAGGAGAGGGGCTTGGTATAAATCTTGCCCTTTCCTTACACGCTCCCAATCAAAAGTTGCGTCAAAAACTCATACCATATGCTCGATCAGTCGATCTAGGAGAGCTGCTTTTTGCCATAGAGCAGTTTCGGGAAAAGACGGGTAGAGAGGTAACGTATGAATATATTCTTATTCAGGGTGTAAATGATAGCACTGAGGATGCAGGGGAGTTAGCATCTCTTCTACACAAGAGGGGAGGGTGTGTAAATCTTATTCCATACAACCCTGTCGAAGGTGTTCGTATGAAAAGGCCTTGTAAGGAAGAGATCGAGCGTTTTCGTGCTGTATTGCGACGCGAAGGCGTTGCCAATACATGTCGTTATACAAAGGGCAAAAAGATTAGTGCCGCCTGTGGGCAGTTAGCGCTGCACTCTTTTGAATAGAGGAAAAAAGAGCGTGGTTTTCAACGAAAAGAGGCTTTCGCGTTATCCAGATAAACCGGGCGTCTATCTTATGAAAGATAGGCGAGGGGCTGTTCTTTACGTGGGGAAAGCAAAGAGCCTTAAAAAAAGGCTTAAGCAGTATTTTGCGCATAGCGCAGATGATAGAGTGCAGATTCCCTATCTTCTCTCCAATCTTTTTGATATTGAGACAATTGTTACAGCATCAGAAAAAGAGGCGCTCTTTCTAGAATCGCGGCTTATCAAACGGTTCAACCCCAAATATAACATCCTTCTTAAAGACGATAAAAGCTCGCTGCACATTCGTATAGGCTCTGATCATCCATGGCCGAGAATCGAATTGGTGCGCTCTCAGGGGGTAGAGACTCTTGGCCCACGTATTTTTGGGCCTTATGCTAGCTCTGCTGTTGCTCGTCAAATGTTCGATCTTGCCATCCGTCTCTTTCAGATTCGCCAATGTTCAAATAGTGATTTTCAACGAAGAAAAAGTCCATGTCTACTCTATCAACTCAAACGGTGTAGTGCGCCATGTGTTGGCAAGGTGTCTAAATCTGAATACGCAATATCAATTAAATCTGCCTCATCCCTTCTTTCTGGAAGGGTGAATATGTTGAAAAAGCGGTTTGAAAGGAAGATGCAAGAGGCAAGTGATCGATTGGAGTTTGAAAAAGCAGACCAATTTTTGCAGACATTGCATACGCTTGAAAAGGTGGAAAAGAGTAAGAGGCAGACAAGAGGGGAGACTGATGTTATAGGCGTTTGGGAAGAGGGGGAGCTAGGAGCTATAAGTATTCTCCATTACCATGGGCCCTTATTGGTATATGGGGAGTCCCGACTTTTTCCGGTGGTTCGGGGGCTCTACCTGTCCGAAACTCTTGAGCAGCTGTTGATTCAGTATTATACCCAGAAGAAACAAGAGGGTGTTCCTTCGGTGATTTTACTTCCCCCAGGAGAGTTTGTGCCAGAAGCCCTTTCTGAGTGTTTGCAAGAGCTATGCGGGAAAAAGATTGTCGTGAAAAGTCCTGGTGAGAGAGAAAAGGTCTCACTGGCTATAGAAAATGCACAAGCTGCGATCTCCCAGCATATAGATATCAGGCAAAGAAAGGAGGGCATCTTAGAAGCTATTCAACAGAAGCTGTTCCTCTCAAAAAGACCAGATGGTATCGATTGTTTTGATGCCTCTCACTGCAGTGGGACCGATGGTGTCGCTGCCTGTGTCAGTTTTGTCGGTGGGGAAAGGAATACAAACAGGTATCGGACCTTCATTATTAGGGGGAAAGCAGGAGATGATCTCGCTATGCTTCGAGAAGCAATTTCGAGAAGATATGCAAAGGGAGATTTTCCCGATCTTATTATTGTTGATGGCGGAAAAGAGCAACTTAAAGCAATCAAGACTGCCTTACAGTCACTTTCAGCCCCAAATATCGATGTAGTTGCTATGGCAAAAGAGCTTGGAAATCATAGTCGTGGGATGACAAGGGAAAGCTTTTATATATATGGATCAAAAGAGAAAATTCAATTTTCCTCTACGTCTGCTGAGCTTAAATTCCTACAGTCTGTTCGTGATGAAGCTCATCGTTTTGTCATAGCATTTCACCGTAAGCGTCGACATACCTCTACCTTTTCCTCTCAACTTTTAGGTATTCGGGGGATAGGGCCTAAAAAACGGACCAAGCTTCTTTCTGCATTTCAAGGAATTAGAGAGCTTAAAAAAGCTACTTGTGAGGAGATACGGGTTAAATCAGGACTTAGCATAGTTGATGCAAAACGAGTAGAGAGCTTTTTCAAGGAAAACTAGGCTCTCTCGTTCGGAGACTCTTCATTTCCTATAAGGGTAAGAGAAATATCTCCCCAATACCCTGTTAGTACAAGTAATCTCTCTGCAATATGAGCAGATAGTTTTTCTCCATCATCGAAATCATCGGGAACTTTTCCCGTGATATGCAGTTTGCGTTTGCGGAGGGAGGCTAGGCACTCATAGCCAGGGAAGTAGTCCTCCCATAACTTTTGAACCGTCTGTTCAAAAAGAGTGCGATCGACACAGCAGATAAGGGGGCCCTTTTTAATCACAAGGTTCTTCTCTCTTCCTGCTTTTGTTAGGTATAAAAACCCCGCGATTCCGAAAACTAGAAAAAAGACCCCTAATGTATGCGCGAGATAACTTCCTTCTGTCTCTAGCCAGGCAACAATGTTGGAGGAATAGCCAGGATCTGTTGGGAGAAAGAGAAAGACAAATCCAAGGCATAAGAGGATCAAAACAATAAGAAGTCGAGCAACGAGGCGACTGGCATGTTGACTTTTCGTGTACATAGCGGATCTCTTTCTCTCAAAGGGTAAATTAAACTTGCAACTCTTCTTCGAAATCCTCTTCGAGGACGGAATCAACGGCTTCTGTGATCTGTCGAGGTTCTCCTTCTTGTTGTTCTTCGGAAAGAAGTCGTTTGAAAACAACATGGACTTCAGAAACGCGAACGCCTGTCATTTTAACCAGATCTTCGACGACAGCAGCCTGAATCTCTTCAGCTTTTTGGGGAATCGAGACACCATATTGAATGCTGACCTCTATTTTTACCTTGAGTGATTGTGAGGTAGGGTCTTGTTGGGTCGATATTCCCTTGATTCGATCGATGCGTGCAATTAAGTTATCAAAGAAACTTCCTTCGAGAAGGCCAATTCCAGATATTTGAGAGAGTGTTTTGATGATAATCCCCTGGAAGACTTTATTTTCGATATCCCTGCTGTACACGGTGTCTGGAAGATCAAATTCACGAGTGTCAATTTGATGGGGCTCATTTTTGTTAAGCGTATCACTCATGTCTACTATCCTTTGTGTTAACGTTGTTTTCTTGGGGCCTGTTGCTATTAGTACTGATTCTGGTAGACTCTTCTTATGATGTCACCAATATCAGCACACGCTTACTTGGGCTCCGTCTCCTTTTCACTGTTGGGCTTAGTGAGACTTATACAGTCTCTCATTCCACTGCCGAACGAGGAAAATGGTACGCAACGATCATAAACGAAAGGTGCGTATTAAGGGGATTGTAATATTGAGACCTCTTGGTCACAAGAAAAAAGATGAGATAGACAAAAGGTAATCATGATGGAATCCTGGCTTCCAATGGCCATTTCAATTGTTATGGGCTGTATATGTGCTGTTTTGGCACTTCCACGTGGGCGTTCTCCCCTAGGGTGGTTTTTGATAGGTTTTATTTTGGGATGGATAGGGCTGATCCTTATCTTCATACTCCCTTCTTTGAGTTTGGAATCAAAGCCGGAGGAATCTCCTCCTATAGAGGTTGAGGTGGAACAAAAACCTGTCCAGGAAAGTTCCTTTGAACAAACCGATGGTTGGTTTTATTTAGACCAAAAAAAGGAAGTTTGCGGTCCCTTTTCTTTCGAAACGATAAAGGAAAAGTGGGGGGCTGGCGATCTTTCAGGAAACAGTTGGGTTTGGAATGAGACGATAGCTGAGTGGAAAAAGATTTCTCAGATAAAAGAAATGTGGGAGTGGCTGCAAGAGACAATCTCTCCTGCAAACCCCATCGAATCTTGATGAAAAAAAAGAAAAGGGGACAAAGCCCCCTTTCTCCTTTGGTTGTAATCTAACTCGCGGTTTTGTTTACCAACTCGCCTTTGTAATACCTGGAATCATTCCTGCGAGGGCATTTTCCCTGAAAGTAAGACGTGACATCTTGAACTTTTTATACACACCTCGTCCTCGACCTGTGTACAGACATCTGCTTCGTAACCGTATAGAAGAGGTATCTCTAGGCATTTTGTTGAGAGCAGTTCGAGCGTTTTGACGTTCCTCTTCCGTAAGAGACATGTCAACTGCTTTTTTTCGCAATTCCTTTCGCTTTTCCCAGTGCCTTGCAACGAGTACTTCTCGCTTTTTCTGTCGAGCTATGACGGATTTTTTAGCCATGCTTTTTCGTTATCCTCTTTAGTTTATTTTTTGCGAGCTGGACCCTTTTGTCGCTGTTTTCGTGTTGGATCCTTTCTGTTGATAACATAAAGTCTTCCTTTGCGACGAACAATGATGTCTCCCTTCTCGGGGCAGGCCTTCACAGATGCTCTTGTTTTCATGATGTAGTTTACCTAAAAATTGGGAATGTACAAAAATATAGGTCCCATAGTCTAGCGTGTGGTCGTAGTTTTTTTCAATCTGATTGAACACACATCTTGCAAAACGGTGAACTTTCAGGTATGATACCTTCCAAGATTTTCAGATTTTTTGTGAAGAGATGTTGTATCATGGTTCTACGTACATACCAGCCAAGTAAGAGAAAGCGGCAGAAAAAGCACGGATTTCGCAAGCGAATGAGTTCTCGTCACGGGCGCAAAATATTGAAGTTACGCCGAAGACAAGGACGTCATAAAATAGCAGCGTAAACCGCGGTAGATAATTTTCCAAATGGTTCCCGTGCAAGAAAGGTCTTTCCCGTCTATATATCGCCTTAGAAGCCGTAGGGATTTTTTGGCTTTTACTCGGTGTGATCCTTTTGTTCGGACAGATGAGATTGTTGTTCAGTGGAAAAAGACCACGCTACCTGTTGTGCGTCTTGGTATCACCATGGCAAAGAAATTTGGTCGGGCTGTTGACAGGGTCCGTTTTCGTCGATACGCTCGTGAGGCTTTTCGCCACTCTCAATTGCGCCAGATGCAAGGGTTCGATATACATGTTCGTGTGGTAGCAAGAGGTAAGATCGGGTTCCATGACCTTGAGAAGCTCTTTTCGCAACTCGTTGAGGCTCTCGAGACGGAAGATGCGCGCTCTTCTGAGCACTAAAACACGCGCGTCTCCTTATCTTTCTTCGGTGTACCCTCTTTGCCAATGCAAAACCATTGGCTCGTTCATCTTCTTTAAACACAAATTGAGGGCGTTGAACAACTCAAACTTTTCAAACAAAACTGGGTGGTGGCTGCCGCCTCCCGCGCCCCTGTCTGAGGGAGAAAGCCCCCGAGACTCTCCATGAAAATAGTGCCGAAAGGCATTTTCGAGCGGATTTTTTTATTTTATAAAAATGATAATGAATTATTCAACGCCCTATATCAAGGGATATAGGGCGCAACCTAGGTTTTAACAAAAAGGTAACTTTTTGATGTTACTCTGGTTCTTCTAAGACCGGGACAGACTTGCCAGCGGCCTCTATAACGATGTCGGCGTATTCTTCGGGCGGAATCTGTCGGTATCTAAAGCGAGCAAGCTCTTCGCCATCTGGTGAGACGATAAGGACTGTTGGGACACCTTTTACATGATACGTTTCAAGAAGAGCTTTCGTCTGTTCATTCGGGGCAGACCCTGCGGGAAGATCGACATGGACGAAGAGAAATTTCCCAACCATTTTTTGGCGAAAAGAATCCTGATTATGAATCTCTTTCTCCATTTTTTTGCACCATATACACCACGTTGTCCCAGAAAAATAGAGGTATATTGGACGTGATTGGGATTGCGCTGATTTCAGAGCTTTTGGAAAATCAGTTGTCCATGGGAGTAACGGCGATTCGGAAGGAGACTGCGAAGGGTCGTTGGAGGGTTGCTCTGCAGAACAGAATGAGAACGTTGCGCAACATACTGTGAGAAAAAAAGAGCGTAACAATTGCATCAGAGCCTCCTTTCAAAATCGCCTCCCCAAACGAATTGGGGGTGGCGGATTCTTGGTTTTGATTGAATATTACACGTGGCGGTATCATATGTATATGATAAAATTGCGCATGATCCTATGAGTGTTGAAATGAAGAAGTTAGAGACTGTTTCTTTTATTATTATTCGTCATCGAAAGGAAAACCTTAAGAAATGTTCCTTACGGGGGTTAGAGGGTAGGTCTGATATGCTTTTCGTTCAGTATCCTGAATTTGTGAAAGATCTGCCCACCCTTGACCACTGTGTTCTTTTGGATATGGAGGGCGAACCACTCTCAAAAGAAGATTGTGGGCCTTTTGTTTTTCTCGATGCTACGTGGAAATACGCGACGGTTATGAGGGAAAACATTCCCCAGCTGAGCTCATGCCGACGTCGAAAGATACCGGATCAGTGGTGCACGGCATATCCAAGAAAACAGTCTGAATGCATTGATCCAATACGAGGTTTGGCTACAGTAGAGGCGATCTATGCGGTCTCTTCGATAACAAACACTCCCATGGATTGCGTTCTTGATCATTACCATTGGAAGGAACAATTTTTGGAGTTGAACCTCTGATTGTGACCTAATCCTTGGTTGGACGTACTAGATAGACATGGGGGTTTTTGGAGGATAAGGCAAGTTGCTCCTATCCATTTTCAACTCGTGACAAAAGACTTGATCTGCAACAAATGGATTTGCTAACATGGTGTACTGAATTTTTCGTTGTGGTGAACTTGATGGATAAAAATGATAAAAGCTTCCTCAAGAGAAAAGAGGATGTGAGGCGACAGTGGTTCGTGTTTGATGCAGAGGGAAAGACTCTTGGTCGATTAGCTTCTGAGATCGCAAAGGTTTTACGGGGAAAACATCGTCCTGATTTTACTCCACATATCGATAGTGGAGATGCTGTCATTGTCATTAATGCTGATAAGGTTACCCTTACAGGTTCCAAGAAGGCTCGGAAAGTGTATAGATATTACACTGGCCATATGAGTGGTCTTCGAGAGGTTCCATATCAGACAATGGCGGGTCGTCACCCGACGTATCCTGTCGAGCATGCTATCAAAGGTATGATGCCGAAAACGCGGCTTTCACGTCGCCAGTTGAAAAGATTGCGAGTGTTCGCAGGAAGCGAGCATAATATGCAGGCTCAAGAGCCAGTCGCTGTGAACTGTTAACAGAAAGTGTAAAAGAATATGCAAGAACAAAGTGCTATAGGTCGTCGAAAGACAGCAGTTGCTTCCGTACGAATACGAGATGGAAAAGGAAAGATAGATGTCAATGGGCGCGCATTTGAGACATACTTTCCCAACGAGTATCAAAGAAAAATGATCATGGCCCCAATTGAGAAAACCAAACAGACATTCTCTATGGTGGATATCATTGTTCGTGTCCGTGGTGGCGGAAATGAAGCTCAGGCAGAGGCTGTTCGTCTTGGAATTGCCAGAGCTCTTGTAAAAGATGATGCTGAGATCAGGCATGCGTTGAAAGAAGTAGGGTATCTTACGAGAGACTCTCGTAGGAGAGAGAGGGAGAAATATGGTCGGGCTGGTGCTCGAAAAAGGTTCCAGTTCTCAAAGCGATAATATTTCCTACTTACGAACGTTTCGTTTTTTTGCCCAGTTGGAAAATCCAACTGGGTTTTTTTGCGCAAACGGCTGTGAGCTTAAACCTCAACCGACCGCATGTCAAAGAAAGACACCGCCTATAATGTTATACGAAATAGAAACGATCTGATGAAAGAAAGAGTAAGGGGAGAAACCTCCCCTTACCAAGTTTATTCAGGTTTTTTTGAACAGACAAAAGAGATGACATCACCAACTGTTTTCAGGCTCTCAGCCTGTTCGTCAGCAATTTCCATAGAAAACTTAGCTTCGAGTGTCATTATCAACTCGGTAAGATCCAGGGAGTCTGCATCCAAGTCATCTATAAATGACTTTTCTTCTGTAATTTCTGCAACATCAACGCCCAATTGCTCGGCAATGGTCTCTATGACGTCTGTTTTTAATGCTTCATCTGTCATTGTCGTCTCACCCTTGTTAGAAGATTAATGTTAACCTGAAAAGTTATCAAAGAGTAGCATATAAGATCAAGACAAACTGCCTCTTCCGTGCAGTTATCGAACAAGTTCGGTCATTAATTGAAGCCATGCTCGAGAATCACAAGGTAGCGTGTTTCTTTGTGGTTTTGGCAACATGTGAGTCGGAGAGGCTCCAAGCGTCAAGAGGGCTATAGGAAGAATTGCCAAAAACGAATCCGTTGGGTTCGTTGGAAGAAAGACCCGTTCACGTTTTTCTTCACCGGTAGATGGAATCGGCAGTACCGTTTTTGAGCCGCCATCTACATTGTTTTCGACAGTCTGTACGCTCATTTTTTGCACCTATGATCTAAAATGACGTCAGCATTATAGCGATGCAGTGTGAACTTTTGTCAAGTACTGTTTGGATAATTTTTTCTGTACGAAAAAATTTAGTGCATACAGAGGCCCCCATCGACGACCAAGACCTGCCCTGTTACGTATGAGGAGAGATCGGAAGCAAGAAAAAGAGCGGCATGGGCGATATCTTCAGCTTTCCCCATTTTTTTTAGGGGGATAGATTCGGTGGTCATTTTAATCCTGTCATCTCCCAACGCTTCTGTCATCTCCGTTTGGATAAAACCGGGCGCTATGCAATTGACGAGAATATTTCTTGAAGCCATCTCTCTGGCGAGTGATTTTGAAAACCCAACCATTCCCGCTTTTGAGGCAGCATAATTCGTTTGACCGGGGTTTCCTGTCAGCCCAACAATAGAACTAATGTTTATGATTCGGCCTTTTTTTGCCTTCATCATCTTTTTGCATGCAACCTGACAGGTATAAAAGCAGGATGTTAAATTTGTATCTAAAACATTTTCCCAGTCGTCAGCGGACATTCGAACCAAAAGGCCGTCTCGAGTAATTCCAGCATTATTAACAAGAACATCAAGGGAAGAAAACTTCTCGAAATGTTGTGCAAAAAATGTCTCGACTTCTTCTTGGGAGGATATGTCACACTGTTCGAAAAAGAGCTTATTTTTGAAACCGAGCTCTGAGGCCTCTTCGAGAAATTCAATGCCCCTTTCTTGGTTTATACCAATGGCTATAACTGTGGCACCTTCGTTAAGAAATTCAAGAGCGATGGTCTTTCCAATACCAGAGGTGGCTCCTGTAACGACGGCAATTTTGTTATCGAGAAGATTGTTTTTCATAAAAATACCTAGGTAATTTTTTGTTGCAGGGTATCAAGGGCCTTGAGATCATCAACGGTTTCAATTGAAATCGTTGGGATTTTGACACCGATGCGTTTGTTAAGGCCTGTAAGTGTTGATCCGCACCCGATCTCGATGAAGTGTGTAGGGTCTTTCTGCATACACGTGTGGACACATTGATGCCAAAGGACACTGGCAGTAACCTGTTTGCCAAGGTTTTCTTTAATTGCGTCGGGAGATGTTGTCATCTGTCCGGTTGCATTCATTGCGATAGGGATGTCGGGAGACTTGATAGGGGTGGCTGCAAGTGCTTCTTGTAAACCTTTTTGAGCGGTGCTCATCAACCCGCTGTGAAAGGCGCCGTGAACTTGGAGGGGGAGAGCTCGTTTTGCGCCAAGAGCTTTTGCTGCTTCCTGTGCCGATACAAGTCCTTTTTGAGTCCCCGAGACAACCACTTGGCCAGGACAATTAAAGTTGGCGCACCATATATCCGATGGCATATTGAGTTCGGAAACCATTGTTGTGATCTGCTCGTCTTTTAAGCCTAAAATAACAACCATACCACCGTGGGTTGTTTCACACGCTTTATGCATAAGGGAAGCTCGAAGGGAAACGAGCCTGAGCGCGTTCTCGAAATCCAAGGCATTAGCTGCAGTAAGAGCGCTATACTCTCCAAGGCTAAGTCCAGCCGTGCAGACGGGGATGGGAAGAGAAAACTCCTCTTTGAGCACGCGTAAGATGGCCGTGCTTGTAACAAAAATGGCAGGTTGTGCTGTCTTTGTTTCTGTTAGAAGATCTTCAGGACCGTCAAATATTATACTCGAAAGATCGGTATGGAGAATATCGTTTGCGTGCTCAAACAGCTCTCGAGCTCTGGGAAAATTCTTGTAAAACGAGTTTCCCATTCCTACATATTGTGCCCCTTGGCCGGGAAAAAGAAGAGCAAGTCGATGCATAGTAATCCTTGAGATGTGTGTTTTTACGTGGCCTGAAGTATAGTTGCTCCCCATGTCAACCCACCTCCGACGGCAGCGAGCAACAGATAGTCGTCGGTATCAATTTTCTTTTCCTCGGACAAAAGGTCTATGGCGATGGGAATAGTTGCTGCCGAGGTATTGGCAAATTGATCTATGGTAACAGCGGTCTTTTTCATTGGGATGCCAATACGTTTGGCAACACTTTCTATAATGCGTCGATTGGCTTGATGGGGGATAAACCATCTGATCTGCGAGGGGAGAAGATCACTTTTTTTTAGACAGATGTTCGTGGATTCTTCCATCTTATGCACGGCATGTTTAAAGACCTCTTTTCCATGCATTTGCAGTGTATGATAGGGGTTTTTTTCTTCTGCTCGGGGGAGTCGGCATCCTCCGGCTGGAATGGTAATGAGGTCGGCATGTTTTCCTCCTGCTCCAAGATGGCAGTGTCCAATACGTAACCCTTGTCCTCCCTTTCGTATAAGACAGGCGCTCGCGCCATCGCCAAAAAGAATACAGGTATTTCGGTCTGTGTAGTCAACGAAAGCAGAATTTTTTTCACTGGCTATAAGAAGAATTGAAGAGTACATTCCAGATTCAACAAAGGCTTTTGCAACGGAAAGACCGTAGACAAAGCCAGAACATGCAGCTTCGATGTCAAAAGCTCCAGCTCTATCAGCACCAATTTCATTTTGAACGAGAGCTGCAGTCGAAGGGCACAAGTAATCTGGGGTCATAGTAGCGACAATGATGAGTTCAATATCGAGAGGATCGGTTTCTGTTCGTTCGAGCACTTTCTTGGCGGCAAGAGCTCCCATCGTTGAGGTGAACTGTTCATCAGAGGCAATGCGTCGTTCGCGTATTCCTGTCCTGGTGACAATCCATTCGTCGGAGGTCTTGACCATTTTGGAAAGATCATCATTAGTCAAAACCTTTTCTGGAAGATAAGAGGCTGCCGCTTGCAGTACGGCATCGTGCGAAAAGTTCATAATTTTTGAGACACCTATTTGTGAATAGCGGCAAGTATATATGCTGAGCAAGATTCTTTCCAAGAGAACCTACACAGAGTCGTTTTTTCTGTTGATCTCGAACTGTTTGTGATAGGATATCGCCTATGATTTTCATAGAGGAATGAGCATGAGATACCCGCCAACTTTTGAGAAACTTCTATCCTGTTTTTCCCGTTTTCAGGGTATTGGCAGAAAGACCGCCGAACGATTTGTCTTTGATATGCTTGCTCGGTGGGATAATGAGGCTATCCATGAATTTTCCGACGCTTTGCGGTCCATATCCTCTGAAATTACTCAGTGTCCAAAGTGTAACGTTCATGTCCAAGAGCTTCCGTGCCCTTTTTGCTTGGAAAACCGTCGTCAGAAAAAGGAGTTGTGCATTGTGGCAACATCAAAAGATGCGTATGCTATTGAGGCGACACGTCTTTTCCCGGGAACCTTCTTTGTCCTTGGTTCTATGCTCTCTCCTCTCGATGAAAGGGGAGTGGAACCTGCTCATCTCAACCGACTAAAGCAGCGTATTCAAGACGAAGAAATTGATGAGGTGATTCTCGCTTTTGATTCTTCCTTAGAGGGTGACGCCACGGTTAGTTACCTTCGTGATGAACTCAAGAGCCTTCAAATAAAGCTTAGCCGATTAGCTTCTGGGGTCCCCGTTGGAGCCTCTTTAGAGTTCATCGATCGCGGAACTCTCGGTCGAGCCTTCAGTGGTCGACAGGAGCTATAACCCCCGAATGTGTCCTATCCTTCACATAGGCAGGACGTGCTTTGTCTTTCTTTTTGTCAAGGACACACCCCTGGCTTCATCTCCGACTTAAGTCATCTCAATTACCTGCTTAAGCCGTAGCAGGGATGTAGGGCAATTGGGTTTCAACCCCAAGTTGTTTCCCATATCATAGCCATCCTTGCAATCGTAGGCGTACGAGTATTTTTACATGAGAAGATAGGGCTTTCCAATCCCTTGTCTTGCATTATTCTCCCTGACCGTCGTACGCTCTTCTCTTAAATTTGTTCCAAGTTATTATGGGTGAAACGTATGTTGGCTCGCTGGTTTTTTCTCTTTTTTCTTTGCATGAGTTCTGCTCTTTGTGCCTTTTCAGATAGCCCTGAATCGCGTACGGTACGGTCGATTTCTATCGAAGTCGTTGGGGAACCAGAAGGAAGAGCTCATACTATTCTTTCAATGCTAAAGACCAAGGAGCGAGACCGTTTTTCACATGTAGAGTTCGATAAGGATTTGAAATTGGTCGCAAAGGAGTTTGACCAAGTAGAGCCCATTATTTCGGTAGTCGGTGGAGAGGTTGAGATCGTTTTGAAGGTCTGGAAAAAGCCGATAATCAACACGATTACCTGGAGTGGGAATCAAGCGTTAACAGAAGCAAAGCTTAAGCAGCAGTTTGGGATAAAAAAGGGCTCTGTATACGATAGGCAGGAGTTTTCGAAAGCGATTCAGGCACTTCGTCAGTACTATGTGAAAAGGGGCTTTTTTGAGATTGAGATTGACTACAAAACCGTCGAGACGGGCAAGTCCTATGTCGTTGATGTCGAGATCACTGTCACCGAAGGGCGTGCAGGGTATGTCGAGGAGATTTGCTTTGAAGGGTTCACTCCCGAAGAGGCAGATGAGGTAGCGGGACAACTATTTACCAAAGAGTATTGCATTTGGCTCTCCTGGCTTAACAACCAAGGTACTTTCTATAAGGATCTCTTTCGTCAAGATGAGATGCATGTTAATACATATCTTCAAAACAACGGTTATCTCGATGCCCAGGTAAAAACATCGATAGATCCGTCTCCTAGTCGCGAAGATAGAATTGTGATTACCATTTCAGCAACAAAAGGAAAGAAGTATTACTTTGGGGATATTGCGATAAAGGGAAACGTGCTCTTTGATGCTGAAACGCTTTTTTCTAAGATGGGGATTGAAGCTGGGGATGTATACTCTCCCGAAAAGTTACGGCAGGCAATAAAGGGTATGGTAGGGCTGTATGGCTCGAAGGGCTATATCGACACTTCGATTGCTCCCGAGACTCAGTTGAGCGGACAGACGTATGATGTGACCTTTCATATCGAAGAGAACAAGTGTTATCGTGTTGGATTGATTGAGATTGTCGGAAACAGTCAGACAGATGCACGTGTAATTTTGCACGAAATACTGCTCACTCCCGGTTCTGTCTTTGATACCCGTCTTCTCGAAAAGAGTGAAGAACGGTTGCGAAATATTGGTTATTTCAAGACTGTGAATGTCTACGCTGTTAAATCAAGCAGGCTAACCGGTGGCACAACACCCTTTAGGGATATCCACGTTGAAGTTGAAGAAATTCCGACAACATCCCGTCTGTCTGCGTTTGCAGGCTGGAACTCCATGGAGAGTGCCTCTGGTGGTTTTGGTATTTCAGAGACTAATTTTAAGATGTCTGGACTTACCTCTATGTTCACCGAAGGGCGCAGAGCAGTACGAGGAAGTGGTGAGTATTTAGGAATCAATGCTGTTTTTGGAACCAGGCAGTTGCTCTATACCTTCGCGTGGACAAAGCCGTACGTTTTTGATACGAACTGGACTGCAGGTGTTGATCTAGACAAGCATAGGAACTCATATGCTGCAGATGAGTACACGATTAACTCGTACACAGCAAAGGTTTTTGCAAGGCGGCCGTTAAACCCGTTTTTGAATTTCAACACATACTACCGATTTAGAAACTCCGATATTGATCTTAAGGGCATCAAAAATACCTCACGAAATCGTCAGCTTATCACAGAGTCAAAGCGTGCTGGATCGATTTCTGCTCTCGGTGGAGGTCTTGAATACGATTCTACAAGCCATCCTGTTTTACCCAAAGATGGCAGAAGATCTTCTCTGGCGGCTGAATTTGCAGGATTGGGGGGAAGCTATCAGTTTCTTGCCCTCAAGTATTTGAACTCTTTTTTCTTCTCTCCTCAAAATGGGGAGGGGGTTTGGAAGTTTCGAGCAGACATTCAAGCTATCAAGACACTGTTTGGAACCAATCCAAGTCAGTTGCCGTTGGACGAGCGACTTTATGCTGGTGGAGAGCTTTCTCTACGAGGTTTTAGACATAACGGCATAGGACCTAAGTTTTCAGATAAAGAGAAAACTCCACGAGGAGGGATGACCTCTTTTATTTTCTCAGCTGAATACGAAAGACCTATCTGGCAGAAATTTCATGGATTTCTCTTTCTTGATGCTGGTAATGCTTGGTGGTCAGAGTTTTCCTTGGGTCAACTTCGATATTCTCCTGGATTCGGGATTCGATTTTACCTTTCTGAAAGTGCGCCCCTCAGTATAGGGGTGGGGCTTCCCGTTAATGCGGGCAAAAAAGATGATGTACAGCGCTTCTTCTTCTCGTTGGGCGTTGGTTTTTAAGGAGTTAGTTATATGAATCGGTATCTTTTTCTTTTTGGACTTTTGTGTTCTTCACATATGTTTGGGGTAGATCAACCCGCTCGACCGCCTCAGTTTGGTACGGTAAACTTTAAAGAGTGTCTAGAAAAATCTAAGTTTGGACGACAGGAGCAGGCCCGTTTCGACCAGATGAAAAAACAGCTTGAACAGACAATGGAGCAGAAAGAAAAAGAGCTCAATGAGATGTCTCCAAAGTTCAGCGACGAATATTTGGACTCGCTTACTCCTGAGGCAGAAGCTGAGCTCAAAGAAAAGTTTCGTCTACTGAGCCAAGAGATGTCTCAAATGCAGAATCAGTATTACCAAACCCTCAATCAGGCGAATATGGAAGTTGTTCAGAAGCTGTTTGAAATGATTGCAGAGGCTTCCAAGATAGTTTCTTCTGAAAAAGGATTGGATATGATAGTTAATGATGAAGTATGCTTTTTTAAGAAAAAAGAATTTGATGTCTCGTCTGATGTTATAGCTAAACTCGATGAGTTATCAGATAAATCTCAAAAAGAATAGGTAGGAATGGAGTATACCTTAAAAGAGCTCGCAGAGAGACTTGGTGCTCGCATAAATGGCGATCCAGATCATAAAATAAGTGGTGTTTCAGATTTAGAAGGGGCTTCAGAGAATGAAGTTTCTTTCTTCGCGAATCCGAGATATTTGCAGCATATGCGCCAGACCAAGGCTGGAGCTGTTATTGTCGGTCCAGATTGCGAACAGCATGAAGGGCAAAATTTCCTCGTACACGAGGATCCAAATCGAGCGTTTCAGGAGTTGGTTGTCTTTTTCAAGGGGGGACTGTCTTGTTATACGGGATTTGAGGGTGTCCACTCTACAGCAGTTGTTCACCCTACTGCTATTTTGGGTAGTGATGTCACAATTGGTCCATACGCCATCATTGATGCCGGGGTGATTATTGGTGATCGCACAATGGTTGGCGCACACACCTATGTTGGGCCAAAGACATCGATTGGCACAGATTGCGTTATCCACCCGAACACGACAATTCGAGAAGAGTCAGTTTTAAAAGATAGGGTATATATCCAGCCAGGTGCCGTTATTGGTTGCTGTGGCTTTGGCTACCGAACAGATGAAAAAGGTGTTCATCACAAGCTTGAACAGCTTGGAAATGTCGTTATTGAAAACGATGTTGAGATAGGATCGAATTCAACAATTGACCGCGCTCGCTTTCAGTCGACAGTCATTGGTGAGGGAAGTAAACTGGGCAATCAGATTCAGATCTCCCACAATGTTCAGGTTGGGAAGCACTGCCTTTTTGTCGGAAAGATTGGAGTGGCAGGTTCCGCGCAGTTTGGCAACTGGGTTGTCATGGGTGGCAATGTTGCTGTCAACGGCCATATCAAAATATGTGATGGTGTTCGCATTGCGGGATTCTCTGGCGTTTCCAAATCATTGACAAAACCAGGTGACTACGGCGGGATTCCTGTCCAGCCATTAAGTGAGCACAACAAAAATGCCGTTTTGCTCCGAAGTATAAAGAGACTCTACGATCGTGTACACCAATTAGAGAAGATGGCTGTGACGGCGTAAAGAGCTATCATCTTACGCCGAAAAGACAAGGTGGTGGCTAACCTGTTCACACGAACTTTTTGGCTTGTTCTACGTATTTCTGGGCCTCTTCTACATCCTTTTTATAGTCGAGATAGATAAGATAAAGATCTTTATCTAAAAGACTCTTTTCATCAAGATATCTTCCTTCAGGTATGTTTTTTGAGATACGGCGTGTAACGAAATCTTGAAATAGTGGATCATTAATGATTCGTGCTTTTCTTTCTAATACGCTTCCAGCTGCATTTTTTGGCTTAAAAGAAAGCCATATCAGATAAAGATCTAGAACAGCATGTACTCCCACTATACCGAGTTTTACAGGAAATGCGGCAGCTCCCATCGCTTTTGCCATAAAGAAGGTTGTGTTGTCTACAGCTACAATGATAATAGCAATCGTTGAGATGACATGAGCGCAGATCAGGGCTGCTGTAGCTACCATGGATGCTAATTTTTGCCATTTGTGGCGTTTAAGGACTTTTTCACTTTCGGCAGGTGTATATGAAAAGGGTGTTGCTTGAAATGACGTTTCTTCCATCCATTTCAGTATCCTTTCATCTAAATCTGTCATTTTGGTCTTAAACCAGGCGTCTGCTTGTTTTAGGCGTTGAACTTTTTTGCATGGGGAGAGGGTTCCTGCAGTTTCAAATACATGTTTCTCGATAATTCCGTCTTTGATGGTCTCATAGTAAGATAAAAAATCACGCTGTAATACATCTAATTGGCACGCCATTGTTACTGTCCTTGAGTTCAATAGTGTTATGCTGGTTTCTTACCATAGGTGCACATTTGGGGTATATCTTTCATATTGGAGTTTCTGGATTTTTACAAAGTGATAACCTTTGCGTCTCCTTTTTCTGGCTAGAGTCGCTGGATTTGATACAAACTATTTGATCTTTATCGGGTTTCCATACTATCATTGCCCCTACTAAAGTTAATTTTGCTGCAGGGAAGACAGTTCTTTGCGCGGAAAGTGGAGTCGTTATGATTTACCAAACACTTGAAATGCTGGGTATTGCAGAAGATTTTCTGTGGGCATACGTTGGCATTCCCCTTATCGTATTACTTGGGCTCTACCTTACTTTTAAATCAAAGCTGGTTCAACTTCGTCGATTTCCTGCGATCTTTCGCAACTTTGTCTCGGTCTTTTCGGGTCAAAAGGATGAGGGGACTCATCTGCATCCTATGAGAGCTTTTTTTGCTTCCATCGGAGGAAGCCTTGGTATAGGCAATGTTATTGCTGTGGCCGCGGCCATTCAGATTGGGGGGCCTGGCACTATTGTTTGGATCTGGGTGACAGCCATAATAGGCTCTCTCATTAAATATTCCGAAGTCTACATAGGTATCTCTCGTCGACGTACGATGAAAGATGGAAGCTATAGGGGCGGACCGATGTATTTTTTGAAAGATGCCATCGGTAAAAACTGGCCCACGACGCTCTTTTGTCTTTTGATGTGTATCTACAGCGTAGAGATATACCAATTTAAAGTTGTGGCAGAGCTTTCTTCAATGGCAATCGGAGTGAATAAAGTGGTAACGGCACTGCTCTTTTTCGCCATTATTGTGCTTGTTGAACGAGGCGGTTTTAAGCGCATAGGCCTTATCGCGAGCATTCTCGCTCCTTGTTTGGTGTTTGTGTATGTCTCCATGGTTACGTATGTGCTCGTTGCCAATAGCGCTCTTTTGCCCGGAGTAATCGTTGATATTGTAAAGTCTGCCTTTACGTTGCGAGCTGCTGAGGGGGGATTCATTGGTAGTACTATGCTAATGGCTATGTCTCATGGTGTAAAGAGGGGATGTTATAGCTGTGATATTGGTGTTGGATATTCCTCTATAATCCATAGCACAAGTTCAACACGTTCTGCTGAAAAGCAGGCGAGCCTTCTTATTTTCGAGATCTTTATGGACACCTTCCTTGTTTGTACAACAAGTGTTCTTTTGGTTCTTGTTACTGGCACCTGGATTGAGGAGGCGGATTCGTTGCTTTTGGTCCAGTCATCTCTTGGAAAATATTTCCCATACATGGGGATCTTCGTTCCTCTCTTTCTTTCCTTGCTTGGATATGGGACGGTAACGACCTATTTTTCATCGGGGATGCATACGGCACGCTACTGGCTGCCGAAATGGGGTGGAAGGATCTTTTATGGCTATGCTGTTGTAGCGTTTACGACATTTGTTTTCGTTGACCACAGACAGGCGATGTCGATTATGTCGTTTGTTGGGTTTTTGCTTCTTGCTTTAAACTCGTGGGGAATATGGAAGTTACGGCATTCGATCTCCTTTGCTGTTGATGAACAAGAGTCTACTAGCTTAGAAAGAGAACCTGTCGTAGGATAATTTTTTAACCCTATTTTTCCTAAGGCAGCCTGGTCTATGCAGATCCTTCATGTCGCTTCTGAAGTTGCCCCTTTTGCCAAAGTTGGTGGCCTTGCCGATGTTGTAATGGGGCTGTCGCGAGAACTTACTGCAGAAGGGCATGACGTTCATGTTCTCATTCCGTCATATCAGTGTATCGAGAAAAAGCAGCTGATACCAGAGGGTAAACTTGAAAAGTTTACCACTGAGTTAGATGGGCGCGCTCTAAACGCTTCGGTGCGGTACATGCGTTTTGACAATGTCCCTATATTACTTCTTGATACTGATCAGGAATACTGGGGACAGCTTTCTGCAATCTACGCAGAGGATGTCGAAAGATTTACTTTTTTCTGTCGGGCAGTCACCGATTGGCTGAAAGTGACGGATCTAAGCCCTGATGTCATCCATGTTCACGACTGGCCGACAGCCCTTTTGCCTGTCCTCGCTCCCGCCCAGGGGTATAAAGGGGGCCGGTTTGTTTTCACCATGCATAATTTTGAATTTCAGGGGCAGTGTCAGTGGGATGATTTAGAGCGTGTCGGGTTAAAGGCACAAGAGATTGAAGAGACATCTCTTTTACAGGATCCACATAAGCGCTGCCTTAACCTTGTAAAGGGTGGGCTACTTACTGCAGATCGCGTCACAACTGTTTCTCCAACATACGCAAAAGAGGTAATGACGCCCGAATTTGGGTTTGGTTTGGAAGACGTTCTTGTTGGTATCAAGGACAAGTTTTCTGGTATTTTGAACGGAATTGATCACTCCTATTGGGATCCTCAGAATGATGAGTATTTATCTGAGCGTTACAGTGCCTCTCAGGGGCATGAGAAAGTCTGTATGGCTAAGATGCGCAATAAAAAAGAGCTCTTTTCTGATCTTGATATTCCTTTGCGTAAAGGTATACCTCTTTTGAGTAGTGTGACCCGACTTGTTCCTCAAAAAGGTATTTGGCTTCTTCATGATCTTTTTTCTCAGGCAGAGCAGCTTGATTTTCAGGTTCTTCTATTGGGCTCTCTTGCTTCTCCTGAGGCACAAAAATCTTTTGAAAGTCTCGACTTAATGCTTCGGAAAAAGGGTAGGGGAGCTGTTTTATTTGGAAGCGATGAGAGGTGTGCGCATCGTATTTTTGCAGCTTCCGATATGTTTGTTGCTCCCTCGCTCTTTGAGCCATGTGGATTGACGCAGTTGATCTCTTTGCGTTATGGAACAGTGCCGATTGTTAGGAAGACAGGTGGATTTGCAGACACCGTTGTGGATGTTTTGGCATCAGAGGATTCCAACGGATTCTCCTTTTCACAGCCGGATCCTCTTTTGTTACAAAAGAGCGTTGTTCGTGCCCTTGAGTGGTATGGAGATGGAGAGAGATGGCGGTCGCTTATCATGCGAGGAAAGAGGCAGGATTTTAGTTGGAGACACTCTGTGGGTGGGTATATGAAGCTCTACAAAAGCATAGTATAAAAATATTTAATGAACGCAAAAAGGACTTCCTTGTAGACTCTTTGGTCTAAGATGTAGGTGTATACATGAACAAACTCTTTTCGACTCCACTACTGATATGGGCTATTTTCATTGCTCAGTCGTGCTGGGCGGCTGAACCGATCACATTTTTTATAGCTGCAGATACTCATATTGGCTGGAATCAGACAACTGATAATGAGCTGAAAAATAGGGAAGCGATTGAAGATATGAATGCTCTTCCGGGGGCGAAAGCTCCTTGGAGTGATGATGAAGAGATAGGAACACCTCGGGGAGTTCTCATTGCGGGTGATTTGACACAAAGTTCAAGTGCGAATTGGGCTGGCTTTTGGTTGGGGTCATGGCGTTACGGTTTTGATCAACTTTACCAAGTAAGTGGAGAGGGGATATTAAAATTTCCTGTTTATGAAGGATATGGAAACCATGATCTCGACACGGGGTTCCGGGGGGTGCTCTCTGGGATATATTTACGAAACAAACACCGCTCGACTCCTGTTACTATAAGTGATAACGGGCTGCACTACTCGTGGGAGTGGGATGGGGTTCACTTTATCAATCTCAATCTTTGTCCAGGGCATGGTGGACAGGCCTACAATAGTCTTGCGTTCTTAGAAAAGGATCTCGCTCAAAACCTTAAAAGTCCTCGTCAGCCTGTTATTATCTATCACCATCTTCATCATGCATCTCCCGATTGGCCCGTAGAGGAAAAACAGGATACGATTAAGATTTTGGAGGGGTATAACGTCATAGCCATTTTCATTGGTCATACCCACACATCATTTCGTTACAGGTGGCATGGAATAGATGTCTTTGGGGTTCCAAAGATACATGGCCGTCAATATTACGTTTGCCAAATCAAGGATGGGGCGTTGTATATTGGAAGAAGAATTAATGGCGGTTGGAAAACGTCATGGAAGAAGCAATTTGAATGGTTACATGGGGGAGAGTGAGAAATATGGCGTTTGCACCAAGCGGAGTTTGTCCTACTGCCGAAACGACAGGACTCCTTGCAACAGAGACTGTGAAACAGAGCGCTTCCAATAAACGTATTCGCCTTGCCCTACTCGTTTCTGGTATTGCTGCCTTAGTGCTTGGGGTTGTTGCTGGCATTGGTTTTGGTCTTTGGAGTTTTCAGGCCTCCATGGCTTTTGGGGGGTCTACCATCTGGGCATTTGCAGCTGATAAACTGTGTATGTCAGTAGGATCTTTGCTAGGTGGAACTATTGCTGGTACACAGCTTTTGTGGATGAGGACAGTCTATGGCGACCAAAGGGCCAGTTCTGCTTCTCAGTAGCCTTGTTCCACCCACCTAGCCTCGTGTCTCAGCTATTTCAGTTGAGACATGAACAGACGCAACGAAGTTCGAGACTGCTGTAATTCGTTAAGGAGCGTAAGTTCGGCTGTGTTGAAAAAGTCCTTTTTCGAAAACACCAACCATTCTCAGATAGTTTTGTGAGTAGTGTGTGTCATCGTAGCATTTTTTCAGTGCAGCCTTGGAGGTCTTCCTTTGTGGCCAAAGGAGTTGGGGACAATCCCCGTCACTTTTAGAATAGTGAAGATTTGTTTTGTAGGTCTAACTTGTTTTTAGGCTAACGAAAATATTGATAGAATTGTAGGCCAATATAGTGATAGGGTTTCTCCCAAGATTATTAGTGAAAGCCTCGTTTATCTGATCGTTTTGTGGTTGTGTGATCTCTGGCAGACAAGCGATCTTCTTGCAAAAATTTTTATAGGAGATGTTGATTATGACGACCTTGCGTGTTGATGCAAATTTTCCATCGTTTCACTCTGACCCAGGGGTTGGTTTTGGACCAATTTATGCATCTGAGGGTTATAACACTACTTCAGAACCCGTCTCTGAAGACACTCAACAGTGTTTGTTTCCATCGTTTGAGCAAAGCGCTCCTTCCTCAAAAAGCATATGGGACGACCCGGAATCAATACGACGTTTAAATTTTAACGACCATTTGAATAGGAAAGTTCTCACAGATGGCAACCTTGTCATAGGGATATATGAGGATTGTAGTAGTATTGTGAGGCCGAAGACGATGCTAGCGTTTGATAAAAACACAAACCACCTCGTTTGGAGTCTGCCCATTAAAGACATACTTGTTCATTGGGAGATGACTTCATTAGGTCTCGCTCTTGCGTATGGTAAAGACCCAGTTCTTCATATTACTGATCCCAAAACCGGAGAGGAAAGGCTTGCTGTGCTATTGCCGGCCATTCCAGGCAATTCGTATGATAAAATTCACATAACACCCTCTGGGTTTTGTTATTATAGTGTAAGGAAAGACAAAACAAGAATGTTGTATGGAGCCCAAATCTCCACTGGGGAATGGAAGCAGACATTTGAGATGGATGAGGAACATTTAGGTTCTTTTAAACCGCTTGGACCATACGTTTGTTATAATGTTGATTTCAAAAACACACAAATCATTGTGAGCAGGGATGGCAGCACGCAAACGGTTACAAATTGTTCAGACATCGCTGTAAAGAATGATAAAGTATTTATAGTCGAGATGAAATCAACAAAGGATTCGAAGGTTACTTTTGCAATGCAACCCTTGGTAAAAGACTCAGATGTTTTCCGGGTCGAAGGAGTGAGAAAAGAAGTATCAGTTGATTTCAAATATTTTAAACTTCTTGGAGTAGGTGATGACAACACTGTTATTGGTTTGACAGAAAACAAGAGTTATACGAATCAATCATCATGGTTTGAGCGAAGGGAAGGAATATACTTTATTGATGTGGAAAAAGGGGAGTTTATTGGAGGACAATGTGCCCTTGCCATGAGCGGTGCGAAATTCCTCGATGAGAGCACGTCATCGGTATGGTCTCGGAATTATCAAGATCAGGCCTTATGGAGACAGGCTAAAGATGGTAGCCAAAAAATTGGAATTCTGCAAGGCGGCTCAAAAATTTCTTTTGTACATGTCGATAAGGAAAACAGGCTGTATATTATGGATCTCACTTAACGGATCTAATCCATGGTTAATGGTAGTAGCGTAATTGTCACGGGTAGTTTTATTTGTAAGGAAGAGGTGAGGGCTGTTTGAATGGACTCATCGAGGGCTGCTATCTCTCGATCTGGTCGCACAAGAAGTTCTATATGGTTACCGGCGTAATGAGCCCAGGCTGAAGAGACATGAGGAACAGCTTTTGCTAGGGCTTCACATTCATGAACGATAGAGAGGAATGTGGGGGCTGAGCTGTGACGAACGCCCGGAAGTTGTGCTGAGATCTTGTCGCAGACAGGGAGGAGTCGTGCTTCGAGGGAGTCTGTAGGCTCTTCTTGGTGGTGTGAGGCCACACCATTAATGATGCTCGGATCAACGTCGAACTGCTCTAAGAATTTTTTTCCAGCTGTGGCATGGCTTGATCCCCACTCTGTAGATAAGGCCTTACCAATGTCGTGAAAAAGACCCATGGATCGTGCAAGGGCTGCATTTAGTTGCATCCTTTCAGCGACCATTCCCATAAGCTCCGAAACTTCTATACTGTGCTTGAGAGTATTTTGTCCTGCACTTGATCTAAAGAGAAGCGATCCCAAAAGAGCAAGAACCTCAGTTGGGGGAAGATCAATACTGCTTTTCAGACATGCTTGGCGCCCCTCTTCTACCACCTGTGTTTCGAGTTGCTGGAGGGTCTTTTCGTGAACTTCTCGGACGATGACAGGAGTAATTTTTTCGTTTTTCAGGAGTATTTCGATGGTCATCGAAGCGAGGTATCGACGTTTTGGGTCGTGGGAACTAATGGTGAGACAAGCGGGGTTTTGTTCGAGAGTGAGGGCTACATCAAGAACTTGCTCGAGCATTTGGATATTACGCCCCCCTTTACCGATGAGACGGGGGATGAGGATTTGAGATGAGATGGGAACCTGTGTTATCGAGTGCTCTTTTGTGCTGCTGTGTGATACTCGTTCTATGGCAGAAACAAGAATGGTCTGAGCTGTGAGTGTAGCCTCTTGCTCTGCTTGCTCTGAGAGCTCTTTTTTCTTTTGAGCAAGCTCTGTTTGGATTTGCTGTTCGACTCGCAAGAAGAGTTCGGTCCTTGCTTCTTGTTCGCTGAGCAGGGAAATTTTTTCAAGGGTCTGCAAGCTCTGTGCGTGGCTTTGCTCTACAGTTTTTAGTTTTTCAATAAGCTCTTTTTTGTCGTGCACGATTTTAGAGCGGTCTTTTTTTATGCGTTCTTGTTCATGCTGTATTTGTTTTTGAAGAAGAGAGCAGTGCTCCTTTTGGTTTTTCAGCTTTGTCTCTTCTTTGTGGAGTGAATTTTTGTGTTCGAGAAGCTGAAGTTCTCCTTCGTGTCGCTTGGTGTCAGCCTCAATCTCAGCCTGTTTGATGAGTAGGCGTGCATGTTGACGCAAGGTACCAAAGCGCATAGAAATGTAGACATATCCTATAAGTGCTGAGAGAAAGAGCCCAAGGAAAAAGAGAATGAGCGACATGTGTAGCCTCTAGTTTCTATGAAGAGGGGATTTGATCCGCATCGTTAGTTGGTGATTCAGAAGTAACAGGTGTGATGCTAACCTCTTCAACCATTCTATCGTTACTCTTAAGAACTTCTAGTTCGAATCGATCGTGGTGTAATAGAAGGCCCGCTTGGGGGATGGATCCGACTCTGTAGAAGACATAACCGGCCAGTGTGTCGTAGTCTTCTTCTTGAGGAATCGAAATGCCAATCTCTTCTTCGATATCGAGGAGATTCATACGTGCATCGATGACCCATCCTCCATTAGGTGTTGGTTTAAAGAGGATCTCTTCAATATCGTATTCATCGGCGATTTCCCCAACAATTTCTTCAAGAATATCTTCAATGGTCACAAGGCCGGATGTGCCTCCGTATTCATCAACAATTACGGCGATGTGTGTTTGACGTTTTCTAAATTCCTGCAACAAGGAGGCTATCTTCTTGGTCTCTGGGCAATAAAAAACCTTTTTTACGAGTTGTTTTATGGGAGTAGAAAGAACCTTTTCATGTTCGGATTCAGACTGGGTTGCGGAAATATATTTGGCGAGCACATCTTTATAGAAGAGGACGCCTACAATATTGTCGACGGTATCCTTATAGACTGGAACACGACTATATCCTTCTCTCTGTAGCATTTGGGCTGCCTGTTGAACAGTAATGTCTTCGGGGAGACAAAAGAGTTCAACCCGAGGGCGCATGATTTCACGGGCGATGCGACCACGGAAATTTAAAACAGATTGAAGAACGCGCCTATCTGCTTCTCCCCATTCCTCGCTTGGCTTTATTTCACGGACCAGATCGAGAAGAAGAGCACCTGGTTCTCCAAATGACGAGAATGTTGTGTGAGGTGACATCCATCGTATAAGTGTACATATCGGAATGAGAAGAGGGGAGAGGATAAGGAGGATGAGTCCTGTTGGTCTGTACGTAAATCGTAATAGAGAACTGGTGGAATAATAGGCCCATGTGCGAGGGAGAAGGTCGGTGAAAATAAAATAGGTTGCGATGAGCACAAGACAAGAACTTACGAAGAGGAAGAGCTCAAAGCCACCGAGCAGGGCAGAGTTTGTCAGATAAAGAGAGATGGGAATAGATCCGAAGAGGAAGGCGCAGTAGAAAAGAACATATAAGGTTCCTAGGATGTATTGGGAACATGTCAAATGAAAGAGAAAAGCATCGCTACTATTTTCTTTGCATGCCCAAAGATGAAACTTCCAAAACCAAAAGGGAGTAGACCCAAGTTTGTCTGTGATCACCTTCTTATGTCGATGTGTGCTATGTAACACGGCGCCGACAAAGAAAAGAGAACAGAGGCATAGGAAGGCAAAGAAAGCAAAAATAAAGCTATATGTCTCAAAATCCATCATACGATTCAAAATACTGAAGTTGGGGAATTGATATCTACCAAAGAGTGGCCACTACGTTCTCTGCACATGTAGTATACCAGATATGAAGGACCCTCTTTCTTTTAGCATAGAGAGAATCTGTTTTTCCTTTTTGCGCATAATCGTGCGGCTTGAGGCGGAGGTATCTTCATAACCGATGAGGTGAAGAAGTCCGTGCACAAGATATAGAGTTAACTCTTCCCAGAAAGAGTGGGGACATCCTTTAACATGTGTGAGCGCTGTTTGGGGGCAAATGAAAATATCGCCCAATATCCTTGGTGTTGCTTCTGGGTCATCGATGTCGATAGGAAAGCTCATGCAATCGGTCGCGCTGTCATCTTGAAAAAATTTTTTGTGATACTGGCGCATTAAACGATCGCTCAAAAAATGGAGACTAAGAAAATCTGCTTGCTGCTGTTCTGAAGCCAAGACAACATCTACGACATCTTGTATAGAAACGCTATTGAGTTTGAGTGGAACTTCTCTTTGACGGTTATAAATGGTGATCTCGCAATGAGCCACTTCTTATACGTTCGGCGTTTTCGGAAGGCCTGTAACCTGGTTAGAGCCCTCTTTCCATCGACCTAGTTTTTTGAGAATGTCGATACGCTCATAGCGCTTCAAAACATTTCGCTTTTTGGTTCCTTTATTGGATTTTCCAAAACTTGGGTGACGAGACATATCTGTCATTAACCTCATGAAATCATTGGTATAAATGCTTTGCCAGCATGATCCTGCGGAAGCGCGTTGGCATGAGAAGACCGCGCTGATCGTACTCCAGAGCCTTTGCTTTTTTCCCCTTCGAGTTTGGGGCGTTTATAGGTAATATGACGCTTTCGCGCCTGCTTACTTAGTCGAACCATAAAAAACATCTCTTTTAGAAGTTGTAACGGATATGATACATCTCTTTGATAAAATCTTCAAGGGGAAAGTCCTCACGATTATCCCCAACAAGGTGGGAGTATCATCAGCAGGGCATATTTAGACCTACACCGAAAAACGATACTCCCAGCAGCTACTGCCTTTGTGTCGGTTGTGAATCGTAACGTCCACTCACGGAATATCGGCAACCTTCAAAAATGAAATATGTGCCGGTGGATTCTTCCCCATTGTTCCCAAAGCGCCTGGTGTTGCCGGACATCTGTACAGGAGATCGGGATCAGTGAAATACGCGTCGATTCCAATTAGTCTAGTTCTGACTACAGAACTAGGACCGTATAATCCTTGTGAGGATATGATTCTAACAATGGCGCTACCAACATAATTGCGCCACTTTCTTCCTTCGTGCTCGTTTATCGAAACTGCCACAGGTATAATTTGATCGGAGCCACCTGATAATAATTTGAGAGCAGAAACAACAGGATAGTCGGGGGGAGTGTCCGTTACGTCATGCGTAAACTCGCAGTGCACACTGTATATTCCATATGGAATAAAAAACCTTGACTCCTCGCCGTAGCCACCTGCAGTTCCATCCCAATAAGGGGGGGGAGAACCAATAGCATGAAAACGAATGCCCTGCGCCGGTCCCGCAGTGTTGAACGGAATTGAATTATCGGGTATGCCTGGGTAGCCAGAGCCTTCAGAAGCGCGTGTCCCGCTTTCTTTCGGCGCTATTGTATACGAACCAAACACGGCCGGGGAAGAAGAGCACGCACATGGCGCACCGGTAGCGCCAGTGGCACCTGTTGCTCCTTTCGGGCCCGTTGGGCCAGTGGCACCTGTTGCTCCCGTTGGACCTGTTTCGCCCGTTGGACCTGTTGCACCTGTTGGGCCTGGACTTCCCTGTGGTCCTTGTGGTCCCGCCGGTCCTGGGGCGCCATCTGTCCCGTCCTGTCCGTCTTTTCCGTTCTGTCCGTCTTGTCCGTTTTGTCCGGCCTGACCTGCTGGTCCCACCGGTCCTTGTGGTCCCGCCGGTCCTATTGGTCCTTGGTTACCCGTAGGTCCTTGTGGTCCTTCTGGTCCTTGTTCACCCGTAGCTCCTCTACAGCCTGGAGGGCAGCATGTGCAGCAGCCAGGAGCACAATTGCAGCTCTGTTGGCAGCCACCACCGCATCCACCGCAGCTGGAACCTGGTTCACCTGTAGCTCCTCTGGGCCCGGTTTCTCCTGTTGCCCCCTTGGGCCCTTCAGGACCTTCTGGACAATCTATTGGTGGATGGCCAACATGGGGATGCTGTTGTTGGGGCATGAAAATTTTAATCTTGGACTTGGATTTGGAGCCCTTTTCAGAAAGTGTTAGCTGCTGGTCTTTGTCATCGCTAGCAGCATAAGCTCCTTGTGAGAAAAGGCAGAGGAAAAGCGCCCCTATAACTATGCCTAAACGCTTTTTCATGATTGCTCCCATATATAGATGTGTTTGGTCTTTTGGCGAGGTATATTTTTGAAAGGATTTTTTGTAAACGTAAAAATAAACCTTGTCGACCATTTAGAATTCACCTGAGATATGAGAGAGACGGCTTGATTCGAAGGAAACGCAATTGTTCAATCATACTGAAGAAAAAAACATAGTATTAGATGAGTGGTTGTATAAACTAGGTATAAAATAGATATAAAAGTTAGGGGATTTATTCCGAGGAGGGATTTGTAAGAAAGGAAAAAAAGTATTCCCGGTTTAGCCACACCACCTGGAAATACGCCTGCAAGGTGAAACGCAGAAGGATCGACGGGGACCTGCTTAACTTAGGTGCACGATGATTTCGTATTTGTTTACTTAAACGAACCGCAAAACCGCTTCTTTTCGCAATTTCAAAAAAAAAGAGAGGTATCTGTTTTGATAAAATCTTCAAAATGAAGGCACTCAACACTATCCTCGTCAGGACGAGACATTACCAGCGCAGGCTTGTACCCAGATCTATTGTTCCGCTAACTGCCCTTGTGACGGTTGTAAGTCATAACGCTTACTCAGGGAATATCGGCAACTTTCAAAAACGAAATATGTGCCGGTGGATTCATCCCCATTGTTCCCTCTGTCCCTGTTGTTGCCGGGCATCGGTACAGGGGTCGAGGTCCTGGTATTTGTTTGAGTCTAATTAGTTCGGTCGTGACCACAAACGAACCGTCTCCAGGTATGTTTCCAATTTGAACAATGGCGCTGCCAACGTAGTTGCGCCACGCTCTTCCACTATTATCTCCTTCAGAAATCGCTACGGGTATAATCTGATCGTCAGCTCCTTCTACAACTAAACGTAAGGCAGAAACGAAAGGCAGCGCGGAGGCGTTCGTTACGTCGTGCGTAAACTCACAATGTACATCGTATATACCAACAGGAACATTAAAGGCAGCTTCAGCTCCATAATAGGGGTCTTGGCCTGTCCAGGGGGGCGGGAGCTGATTGTCAGCGGGAGAAAATAGTATGTATTGAGATGATCTTACCGTGTTGAATGGAATCGCATCGTCATGTTGACGAGATGCCGAATATGGACTGTTTTCCATAGGAGTCGTTCCACTTGTTTTTGCAGCCACTGTAAAAGAGCCAAAAACCAAAGAGGAGCACTCACAGGCACCGGTGGCACCGGTGGCACCGGTGGCACCAGTGGCTCCTATTGGACCAGTGGCTCCTATTGGACCAGTGGCTCCTGTCGGACCAGTTTCGCCTGTCGGTCCTTTGGTTGGGGCGATTGGCTCCGAAGGAGCTGTGTGCGGGGGTGTACGAACATGCGGTAATCTTAATTTTATTTTCGATTCGGATTCGCTTGCCTTTTCAGTGATATCTTCAGGTGTTACGCTCATGGCAATGGAAGGAAAACTGAGTAGTGAAAAGACAATTGCTATCCTACATAAATGAGGATTCATAACAAACACCTTCGTGTAAACGATACATTTCAAATAGACAAAAAGAATGCTAGTTTTTCGACGCTATTGTTGCAAGAAAATTATGTCTTTTCGTGTTTTCAGGTGTGGACAGAGAAAGGTCCAAAGTGATGTTGACTTTGTGTGAGGAGGGGAATTTTTTAGGCATATCGCCCGTCAGACAATGTGAACCGGTGTATACCACTTGTTATTCCGGTGTGGGAAGTCATTTTTTCCCTCTCTTGCTCATATGAATTTGTTTAGCAAAAAAGGAAGGTTTTTCATTTTTCTCTAAGGAATGTCTGCAATCTTTACGATGGTGATACTCGCCGGAGGGGTTGCATTAGCGTTGGGGTAATGATCGACGTAGTAAGAGACGTCTATGTCCTCAGGAAATATGCGTAACCCGGGTCTGACTACATTGAGCGCCCCACTTTCTGTACCTATTTGAACGATGTCGTGGGCGTGATAGAAACGCCACGCCTTGGAATCTTCCGTATCTCGTGTCATGGTGTATGGCAGAAATTGATATGCAGGAACCATTCCCTGTACATAGAGAGTGATGTTGTAAAGATCGAAATCTCTGTCTGGCCTTTCGGGGGTAATCGTGTGATTATGGCAGAAGGTGATGTCTACACTATACATACCCGAAGGAAGCTCAAAATATCCTTTGCCTGCGTTTTCGTAAAATATGGCGCCACCAAATGTCTTTGAATGTGAAAATGGAATATCCTCTCGATGAACAGCATCTACTTCCTGTCCCCCAGGTATCCAGGCCGAAGCATAGACAGGAACAAATGGTGTGCCTGGAGGACCCGCGTCCCCCGTTTCTCCTTTTTCGCCCGTAGGGCCGGTTGGCCCTTTGATAGGCATATGAGCTGGCGAATGTGGGTCAGCGCGTGGAAGTCTCAGTTTAATTTTTGATTCGGATGCGCTTCCTTTTTCAATCGCTGTTTGTGTTGTTGCATCTATGGTTGTAAAACAAATGCTGAATATGAAAAAAACAACCACAGCGCGACGAAGAAAACTATTCACGGGGACTCTCTCTTCATATATGTTTTCTGCGGTGATCGTACTCATTTCGACAAATTGCTGCAATAAGATAACGAAAAGAATGCACGACAGCCGCTTTCAAATCTGAAGTGAGGCCATCTTCAGCTACTGAGAAAAAATTTTTGTTCAATGACATTGTATATTTCTTGTCAGACAATGTGAATTGGTGTATACCTTTTGGCATGGTGGTGGGAAGTCTTTTTTTCTTCTCTTGCTCATATGAATTTGTTTTGCAAAAGAAGAAGATTTTTCATTTTTCTATCTGTTTGTTCTTGATAAAAAATCCTCTAAGCAGATAGAGCTTAAAGGAGACCTTTAAACGTACTTGAAAGGAGTTCGTGTATATGAAGCGTTTTTTATCGTTGTTAGCCTTGGCTGCTCTTCCGGCATGTAGTGTGTCGGCGGAAGCTGCAAAAGGTTGCACTCATAGTGCCATGGACCAAGCATGTGAATGCTTGACCCGTGGTCCTGTAAGTGCTCAAGATGAAACATGGCACGCGCGTACAGATTTTAGTGCCACTTGGGGGAAAGTCCCTCCAAGATTGAAAGATCACGATAATCGTCGATCTTACGGGTTGTATAGTCTTAACACTATTCAGCCTCTTGTGCGCTCCGATGACATGCATGATACATTTTTGGGGCATGCTGGATTCGGTTTTCAAAGCAGCCGTGGAAATGTTATGGCAGGTGTTGGCTATCGTCATTTGACAGCCTCTACCGACCATATGTTTGGTGTTGGCCTCAACTATAGTTACATGAGCCTACGTAATGTTCGATATCGTGGTCCAGGTGCATATGTTGAGTGGATGAGCAAATACACCACATTGACATTGAGCAAATTCTGGAACCGCTGGAGAGTTTCAAGAGATGAGTGGAAAAGCTACCTCAGTAGTACTTCTAGGGGTAACTCCTCTCACTTGGATCTTACCTTCCAATTCCCTTATCTTCCATGGGCACAAATCATGGTTGGTAAAACATGGATTGGCAACAAAGTCGGTCGCAGATCCTTTGATAGCAACTACAGAGGAGCTTCACTTGCAAGACTTGATTACGGTCTTCGCTTGAACATCCTCGGTTGGTTGGCTCTTGAAGGTGGAACGCTCGGAACAGGAGCTAACAACTATGTTCGTTTAGTCTTCTCGTTCGGTCGACCTGCTGTTAATGAGTACGCAATGTGTGATGGATTCCTTGGTGACGAGGCATTCACACCACGTGACCTCAAAAACTACACGCTCGCTCCTGTGTTGAGACACTCAAGAGTTGATACACGAACAATGATGAACTAATCATTGAACGTGTAACGAGCTTGTAGCAAAGCGTAGAGCTCCTCAGGGCCTAAACCCTGAGGAGCTCTTTTTCTTTGTACCTAATAGATTTTCTGTGACCGATGTTTTTTTTAAGATTTGTATGGGGAGCAATCTGCCCTTAAGTCTGTCCTATCTTACACACAGACTATCTGCAGGAGAAAATATACTTCGTCCTTCTCCTTGCCGAGGTAAAATCTTGGCCTTTGTCGAAACAGTTGTCTCTTGCTCTCTTTACTGAACTATATGAGAAAGGATCAGGAGGGGTAAAATCATGAACTGGAATAGGAAGTTTTTACCAGCTGCCGCCAAGGCTCTTTATAAGGGCGAGCGTTGCAAACTGAAGATTCACAGACTCTTTCAAAACTTCCCTTCGGGCCAGAAGAGGGGCCTCTTTTGAAGCGAGAACTTTCTGGTAGTCGATAAGACCTGATTCAAACTGCTTGGTTAAAAGATCGGTTGACTCGAGAAACCATTTCTCCCTAAGTTGTGCCTGATGCTGACGCTCTTTTTGCGTGTTGATGGCAACCAAGGCATCTTCTGTCTCTCTAATGGCAGTAAGTACTTGATCTGTTAGTGTGGCTGATGCTGTTTCAAAGCGAGCTTGTGCTGCTTTAATCTGAGCACGGCGGCTTCCTGCATCAAAGAGGAGCCAGTCAATGGCTCCAGATATCGACCAGACGCGGTTTCTCCATTTGAAAAGTTTATTGGTTTTATCAGCTTCATGACCAGCGCTGGCAGAGATAGAGAAATTAGGAAGAAGCTCAGTCTTTGCAATACCAATTTCAGCAATAAGAGCCTCTACTTCCTTGTTAATTTTCCGAATATCTGGGCGCTGTGTAAGCAGTTGAGCCGGAAGGCCTGCTGGAACAATGGGGAAGGTCCAATTGATGGAGGAAAAATCAAGAGAGAGCTGACTGGGCTCTTTTCCAACGAGAATGGCTAGAAGATTGGTATTTGTCTCTTTTGATTTGAGCAGAGCTTGCTCGTCTATTTTTCTCTCTCCGAGCAAATCTTTTTCATCGAGTACAGGAATTTCATCTATGAGTCCAGCTCTGTACTCACTCTCGACGAGTTCGAGCCGCTCTTTGATAATGGAGATCTCTTCTTGGATAATTTCGAGTTCTTTTGTGTCTGATTGAATTGAGAAATAGGCAGAGGCAATCTGATCGACAAGAATAAGCTTTGCTGTTTCAAAATCGGCTTGAGACGCTTCTGCACGCCTGTAGGCCGCCTCTTTTGTTAGCCAATTCTTGCCCCAAAAATCGATTTCATAGTTAACAACAAGGTTTGCGAGTAGATCGCTGAAAAATTTTGGAGAACGGACGGTTTTAAATTGAGGTATGGCTGGGGGAGAAGGGGGGGCGATGACTCCCGGTGCAGGAGCAGAAGGGGCAGTTGGAGAGGAGAATTTACCCGTGGGAACGCGTGCTTTGGTTCTGAAATCCTTAGGGATACGACGGCGGGATCCAGAAAGATGTGCTGCGAGTGTTGGAAATTGATCTGCCCACGCTGAATCTGCCAACCAAAGAGCCTCCTCTAGGCGAGAGAGAGCAGCTTGAATGGTTGGACTGTTATCGAGCCCCTCTGCAACAAGAGCGTTGAGCGCTGAATCATTGAAAACTTCCCACCAGTTTTCGGGAGCGCTTTTCTCAAGTGTGGGAAGAGCGCTGTCTGCTTTCCACTCTTGAGAGAGATCGTATGCTGGCGGTTTTTCTCTGACAGGCGGGCAACAGGCAGAAAGTGTGAGTAACGAAAGGCCGTAAAGAACGTTTTTTCTCATGCCTTTGTCCCTTTTGGATTGTATTGAGGAACGGGATCGGCTTCTACATACACATCAAACTGCTGTCCAAAGTAGATGGGGAAATCATCGGGTGGTCGAAATCTATAGATGACTTGCAGGACGCGTGTATCGATTCTCTCGTCACTCTCCCCTGTGAGGGATTTTTTTGGAATAATGAAAGGCTCTACGCGAACAAATTCAAGATCAAAGGCACGCTTTAAAACTCCTCTAGGATATCCAACGGCCTTTCGGTTCGTTTGCACACGAGATGCGCTCTGTTCGTCTACGTCCATGCGAACTTGGATGTAATCGGTATTTCCAAGAATGATTTCAAACGGGGTATTGAGGACGGTGGTGCTAGCAGTAATAGGTCCCCCTCCTCCAGTATTGCCTCCGAAAAATTCGCCCTTATGGATGGTGTTTCGAAGAATCCTTCCATCTCTTGGGGCTCGAATAATACGACGCTCTAGTTCGACTTCATCGGCTTCTAATTGGGCAATGGCTCTATCTAATTCAGATCGTGCAACATTAAGTTCTGACAGCTTTGTAGAGATACTTTCTTCACTGATAGCCCTTTGATCAGAAACAGAGAGAAAACGTTGATACTGGATCTCAAGCAGTTCGATCTCTCTTTTTTTAACAGTAATATCCTGTTTGTCCACTTCTATTTTTGCTCTAACTTCTCTGGTATCGACGCTAAAAAGAGGTTGGCCTGTCTTCACTTTGTCCCAGACGTGTACCCACACATCTTCAATAAGACCAGGCATTGCTACACCTATTCGAACATCATCACCATAGGCCTCTGTAATAGCAGATCCTGCGATAGCGCAAGGAAAAGGATTAATGGGAGGGGCAGAGATCATGTTAGTTGTTTTGGAGATGATCTTGTTGGGATCTGCTGGTATTGTCGCTGCAATAGCGATTCCTCCCAACGAAATGAGAAAAAGAACGCCACGGCGAGTGAGCCACTTTTTATCCACTTATTGCCTCCTCATATCTGACCCTTTGGCTTTTTTACCGAATGCACAGTGCCATCTTCAATCGAAACGATACGATTTGCAAACTGAAAGATCCGCTGATCGTGTGTAACAACAATAACGGATCGTCCAGGATAAGCCACGAGTTTCTCCATGATTTTCATAACACGAAGTCCATTTTCGTGGTCTAAGGCAGATGTTGGTTCATCACAGATAACAATATTAGGCTCATGGACGATGGCACGTGCTATGGCGACGAGTTGTTGCTGTCCTCCGGAGAGTTCGCTGGGAAATCGGTTTGCCTTGTCTGCTTGCCCAACTTGTTCGAGCGCATTTACAGCCTTTTCGTGGGCTGTCATGTGATCCATATTACTGATGAGAAGAGGTAGAGCGACATTTTCGGCGCACGTAAGTGTGCGCATGAGGTTAAACTTCTGAAAGAGAAAACCGACGTTATTCCCTCTGAATGCCGTGATCTGTTCTTCTGAAAGGGATCGTAAGTCATGATCTAGAACGTTGACAAAACCTGAGTCTGAGTGAAGCGTTCCTGCAATTATGCTAATGAGCGTTGTTTTCCCACATCCCGAGGGGCCAATTATCATGATCAGTTCGTTGGCACCGATATCCATTGTTATTCCCTTGAGGACATTGACGGTCTCTCCACCATCGCGGAAGCTCTTATGAATATCATGAACGATTATATTGGGTTTAGAGGCTGTTTTTTGTTTGGTTGTCATACGCCTATACCCTAAAGACTTGTGCTGGTTCGATCTCTTTTATTTTTTTTCCTGCAATGAGCACGGAAAAACAGCAGATAAGAAATATTGCAATGAAGGTAGTAATAAGAATAGTCGTGTCCAACGAAAATGGAGGCTGACCCCTCCTGATAACGGCACGTCCGAAGAGTCCAGCGAGGCCTATGCCAAATCCATATCCCATAATTCCCACAATAGATGCTTGAACGATCATCATCTGATAAATAGTTCTATTTGTTGCCCCCATCGCCTTGAGTACAGCAAAGTTTGGGATGTTTTCGAGAATAAATGAGTAGAAGGTTTGTCCCGCGATCGCAATACCGACAATAAATCCAAGGATAACAGTGGAGCCAAAAGCAATAGGGATGCCTGTATTTTTAAAAAACCATATGACTGTCTTTCTTGCAAATTCCTTTTCTAAATAGGCATTAAGTCCGGTTTCTCTTTCAATTCTTCTGGCGACATCAGCCGGTTTGTGTCCTGGAGAGGGCTCTGCAATAATATAGCCCAACATTCTTCGTCTTGGTGGAACGTATTTTGTCGCCTGACTATATGTTGTGTATACATATGGGTATCCGAAGAAGGCTCTGTCTGTCTGACTGACAGCGACAACACGAGCCTCTTTATCGTTGATTTCAAAGGTGGATCCAACGCCTATTGGGTTGGCCGGATCGGGGGAAAGCATTTCAATGGCAACCTGATCAATCATCACAGTCTTTGCATTGAGAAGCTCGAAAATAGAACCTTTTTTAATTTGCGTTGGGTGTCCTGCTAGTGTTGCAGAATCAAGACCTATAAGCTGAATATTTCGGAAAAAACCGTCGGGCATCTTTGCTTGGATGATTGTAAACGACATGGGCATTGCCCACTGCACTCCCTCAACCGATCGAACACGACCCACCTCAATGTCTCGAATATTTTTTAGCTCGTTAAGTTGCTGCGTGTTTTTGTCTACTACCCAAATGGTCGCCTTACTATTACGCATCATGGCTGTGGTCCACTTGAGAAGCCCAAAGAAGACTGAGGTTTGCTGCGCCATTAAAAGGGTTGCAAAACCAAGAGCGCATAACAAGAGAATGCTCTTTGCGCGATCTCCAAATAGCATTCTTAGGGCAATATAAAGCATCTTTTTTTTCCAAAGGAAGGCTCAGGATTCATATGAGCCGTGTATACACATTTTTTAATAAAACAGCAATACGGAAAAGGATAGGAGCTCCCTCTCAGGGAGAGGGAGCTAGGAAATATGTTTTACGTTGCTTGATGAGCTTTGATATATTCTCTTGCAAAACTTTTTGCCATGAGCGCAACTGTTTCGAGAACTTCTTTTTTTAGCTTTTCGGGAGGGCATGATAATAGTGCTGTTTGTGACCACGTTGTTGCTTTAAACATGGCACGATTTCGTACAAGCATAGCTTGTTCAAAGAGGCTTAACTGAAAGAAGGTTGCAACATCGAGTCCAACCTGGATCGTTCGAACTTTTAAAACCAAAGAGGGTTGTGTTACCTGTTCATCTATTGAAATTGCTACAGCTAGCAGGGCTGAGGTGACCTCTTCTCTAAGCATCTCAGACGTGATTCCTGCTTGCTGCTGCTCAGCACTTACGGGATCTATCTTAATGCTAAGCGCGGGTATTCCTGTTGGTTCATGTACGGAAATTGGTTCGGGTTCCGGTTGTTGATTTTGGACACCAGGCTCATCAGCAAAACAAACAAATAAGGGCAGGAGCAGGCAGGCACCAAGTGCAACCATTCTTTTCATAATATGTATCCTCCATGTCGTAGATCCGAAACACCATTGATACGAGATCTTTCATAAGGATTGCAAGCGTAAAAGGGGGAGGAAGGTAATTTTTGTCTCATTGTCGTTAATGAAATTATTCTAGTGTCAGGGGTTAAAACCAAGGGTGAGAGTGTTGAATAATTCATTGTCATTTTTATAAAATGGAAAATTCGATAGAAACAAAATCCGCTCAAAAAGCCTTTTGGCACTCTTTTCATGGGGAGTCTGAGGAGCTTTTTTCCTCAGGCGGGGGAGTGGAGGCGACAGTCACAACCCAGCTTTGTTTGAAAAGTTTTAACGTTCTCAATTTGGGTTTAAAGTCCAAGTGTACAGCCTATCTGGAGATATGGAGTTTTTTTAACGTGCATGCTTTTCTTATTGCGGTTGTTATGGTCACCGATTGTTAGGTTGCCGTCAAAGGTACGACCAAGCGTGAGCCATCCGTTCCAGCTATTTGAGATATAGTCCCATCTAAGCTCAGTACCTGCGCCCCGATATCGAACGATGCTGGGTTTATGATGCAAACCCTTGTGAGTACATACCGCTGCGCGGAAAGGACGGGCCATGAAGGAAAAGACGTGATGTTGACATCCTAGATAGGAGATACCCGCTTTGATTGGGTACACAAGTTGGGCTTTCCATAAATTGTCCGTATAATCGAGCCCGATTATCGGCTTGACTTTAGCTGTTTTCATTCCAAGTTCCGCATAGCCCCCAATGTGACCTGAAATTGTTTCTGTTATGGATCGTATTCCCATGATAGACCCAATATATCGTGTGCGCCTTGAAAGATCAAAGTGAGTGATATCGGGTTGAATGACGAGATTTCCAATCAATTTCCATTTCTCTATGCCCGTATAAACGGAGTTTGCTCCCAAAACAGCATATGGGGTGCATTTTGGCTTGAGATTGGAAGAGAGGCTCATATAGATAGTTCGAAAGCCCGCAACGATGTTGGTAGAAGATGATTCCGTGGTGAACGGGTTAAAATCAACGGTTGCGTTGGTATCACCAAAAGAAAAGTGACCTCTACTTGTCTTGGCAGCGCTAACTGAAAAATGGTGAAGGTCGAGAGAATGGAGGGGGTACGTCACTCGGTACCCAGGAAGGCGCGCATCTGCTTCTTCTGCGGCCAAAAGAGAGAGCGATGTTGAGATAGCAAAGGCAAATATAGATCTAAATGCAAGCATAGAATCCTCCTAGAAGATAGTGATAACAGCTCGAAACCGAACAGCGCCCCGCTGGAGTTTGTCAACAACGTGAGCAATTTCATCGAGAGGGTAAACCTCAATCATAGGCTGTATTGTGCCTTGTGCCGTAAGTTCTATGATATCAATAAGATCAGATCTTTTGTTCTGGCAGCTTCCAATGATAGAGATTTGTTTGGGAATAATTTCTAAGGGATAGGCTTGAACGGGAGAGGCGGCAATTCCCATGATAACGATTCTCCCTTCCGGGTTGATAGCAGGAAGAAGAGCGGTGAGGGAATCACTAGCATTTCCGGTATGCAAGAGCAGATCGATACCGCCGAGCATTGCAATGTCATCGCAAACTCCATCGTGAACGATACAGACCTCATCAGCTCCGAGTTTTTTAGCAGATTCTTTTTTGTCTTCTTGGTGGGTAATGGCAATCACGCGGTGACCTTTGGCCTTGGCATACTGAATAGCTAAATGACCCAATCCACCGATTCCAAAGACACCGACAGTTTCTCCTGGTTTCGGATTCCCATTCCAAAATCCGCTGGCAATAGTAAAGCCTGCACAGAAAAGTGGCGCGGCATGTTCGTAAGAAAGGGCAGTGGGGAGAAGAGTGCACCCAGAGGCCCACGCCACCATATATTGGGCAACTCCTCCTCCCATCTCTTTCCATGTAACGGCATTGGGGCAGTATTTAGGATTGTTGCTTTGGCAAGTCGTACAGCGCCCGCATCCCTTTTGTACCCAAGAGACGCCGACTCTGTCTCCCACGTGTAGGTCCAGAACGCCAGCGCCCACGGCAACAATTTCACCAACTGGTTCATGGCCGGGAATACATGGGAAGGGAGTGGGAATAACGCCGCTATGGATGTGTAAATCAGTACCGCACAAACCACAAGCATGAATTTTTATGAGCACCTGTCCATAATCAGGTTCTGGAATTGGCCTCTCAAGAATCTGCCAAGAACTACCGATTTTTGATATAACAGCGGCCTTCACTTTGCAATCTCCAAGACTTTTTTTGCACTCTGCCACGTCGTGCAAAAAGGAGGCAAGTGAAGAATGAGAAACTCAAGTTACGCCCTATTTCCCTTAAAACTCAAGTTGCGCCCTATCCCTTTTAAGGGCTGAGCGAGACGAATAAGGTACAAGTGTTGCGACGAAGACAAGGTTTTTACCTTACCGAGGAGAAACGCGAAGTAAATCATTTGTCGCAGCCAACCCTTAAAAGAGATAGGGCGCAACTTGAGTTTAAACCCCTGGTTGTGAGCTATTTTTCACATAGGTTGAGTGAAGGGAAGGAGAAAGACGAAGCAACTTATCCTTTGCAACCGATCCTTCAAGAAGATTAGATTACAATCAAGGGTTAGAACATTAGCGGGCTCTTAAGGAAGAAAATTTCAGGCGCTGGTCCTGTTTTCTGACTTCAATCTTTAGCGTTTCTGCTTGGAGTCGTTGCTTTTCTCTATCGTTTCGCTCTTGCTCTTTACGCCACTTTTTTTCTTTTTCCTGCACAGATCGCCAAAAGGCGAGGTACTGATCCAAGCTTTGTTGCAAGATCTGCTGAATGGCAATCTCTTTAAGCAGCTGCGCAGCAGCATTGACATAGAATTGAAGAGCGTTGTCAGAGCACTCTTTGGAATTAGTAAGGGCTACTTTAAGATGACTTATCGAAAGAGAGTAGAAGAGAGAGGGGGTCGGATATGTAGAAAAGGGAAACAGGTGAACAAGTGGTACAAGCTGGGGATAGAGATCCTCAATCTTCTGATTCTCCTCTTTAGCCTGAAGACACCCTTTGATACCTTCAATATCTGGTAATGCTTTTTCAGCTCTGCTCATACGAGGCTCCCTAGAGGGTTTTTCTCATTATACCGATCTCTTCGATTTTGTCCAGCCTCCGCCTCCGCCGCCATTTTTATTTCTAAGTAAATTTCCTCTCTCTTTATAGAATTTGATCACCACTTTTTCGCGCGCTGGTAGATCTAGATCACTAATACTAGAGGTGTCAACGACAGATACCCAGCACCGTCTTGTCCTCGCGTGAATAGCCTTATAGAGGGAATTACTTTGAGCTCGTGGGGTTTCAGGATGTCGCGCGCTCGATAAGTGGGAACTTAATCTCTTTCTTAGAGTTGTGCTTGTATATCCAGGCATGTGAATCGGCCCTTCCTCGGTCTCTTCTCCAATGTCGTAGATTACGCCTATACGGTCCCTCTCCGTGTCCGGTACGCTGTGTGTAATAGAGCCTTTTTTGTCCCGATTGAAAAAGTGTTTTACCGGTGATACGTAGTGATTGGCGAAGGTTTCAACCGCCTTCTTTATATCGACATTTTTTTTACTCTTAGGTTGGGCTTTCCCTCCGCCCCCACCCAGACGCGTGTTATAGCCGTTTCGTATGGAGTCTTTGGCTACAATGGCTTGTGTTTCGAGCTGATCGATATCCTCTCCCGGCTCTAGCTTTCGAATTACACCCCAAGTGATTCGCTCGGGATGATCAAAGACAGCTTTTGCCAGAGATGAGGTTGTTTCATCTCGCTTGCTGCATTCTGATAGTTGACTATGGAGTCTTCCGGCCACATCAGATGACTGCCCGATGTATCTCTCTTGAGTTTCGGTATCCTTAAATCGATAGAGGACCTCCCTTCCTTTTCGCAACTCTTCTCGAGAGTTTGGGGAAATAAGGGCTCTAATCCGAGATGAAGTTGGAGATTTTGTTAGGGAATGCGCCTTTTTGGGAGTCCACATATCGGACGCGGACTTCGAAAGTTCTGATATACTCATAATTTTACTATAAACAAAAGTTATTTTAATTAGTGATTTGTATATTGGCATATTGTATGCGATATGATTGATTTTTTCAATTAAAACTCAAGTTTTACCTTATTTTCTCCTTGTGTTGAGCGAGATGAATGAAAAGCGCGTGTTGTAACAGGGGAAGAGGTTTTGTTTTATCTGACGCTGCCGACCCAGAAAACAGAATAGGGCGTAACTTGGGTTTAAACTTTTTTGTTTGTTGGCGAGTACAAAAGGGACTTCGATACATCGTCTCCTATTTGACAAGAACGGCCGTATCAGTTCTCTAGCAGATAGGATAAACGTAAAAGGTGGTTGAAATTTATGGATGAAGCATTTATACGTGCCTCAAAAGTAGCATGGAGAGGTCAAATGCTGTCTTCAATCTCCTTTCAGAGACATTTCACAGCCTGCTGTCTTTTTCTTTCATTGGTATGTTTTCACCTAAAAGGGGAGTTTCATGGCCCCAGGACAGCGGTTCGATCGTTCGATGTATTTGATACCCTTGTTGGTAGGGTGCATAAAGATCCTCACTCCGTGTTTCGCCTTGTGGAAAAGAAATGGCCTTTTCCAGGCTTTACAAAGCTACGAATAGAGGCGGACAAGCGTTCAGATGGCACACTTGATGATATTTATCGACACTTTATAGCGATGAATAATTGCTCTCTTGAAGAGGCCAAGAAGCTCAGAGCCTTTGAATTAGAGATAGAACTCAACAACGTTTTCCCCATTATGTCAAACCTTTCGAAAGTACAAGATGGGGATATCTTAGTCTCCGATACTTACTACAATAGTGATGAACTTATGCTGATTCTCAAAAAGATTGGTTTAAATAAAAAAATCGATCTTTTTGCAACCAATCATGGAAAATCAAAGGGGTATATTTGGCCACAACTAAGAGAAAGGTATTATATATCCTCTCACCTTGGCGATAATTATCATTCCGATGTCCTCTCTCCTGGGAAGTACGGGATAAAGGGTCTTTTATGTAATCAGACCTCATATACTGAGTTTGAGCAGCGGGTTTGTGACTGGGAGCAACAACCCATCGCAAACCTGATAAGGGCGTTGCGCCTAGTAAATCCGTACAGTGAACATTCTGTGCAGTGGGAGATTTGGAATGAGCAGGCAAAATTTAATGTTCCAGCCCTGGTTTTAGCCTCTATAAGCCTCAATGCCTTTTGTCAAAATAGAGATATAACCTCCTTATTGTTTTTGTCGAAAGGGTGCTGTCATTTTGCTAAAATATTTAAACATCTTTTCCCTGATCACTCCTCGGATTATCTTCAAATCTCGCCAAATGTATGTCAGAATCCTACCCCTGAATATATACGTTATGTGCAGTCATTGTACTCTCCTGACACATTGATCGTGGGTGAACGAGAGTTGGATTCTAGTCTTCATGCGTTTTTTTCCGCATATTTTTCGGTGGTACCAAACTACATCACGATTGCTTGTTCGCGTACTCTTCCCCATATTTTCGGAGAGTATATTCCATCGATAGGCTACATGAATGTTGATCGTACGGGAACCCTTCTTTCCTTTGGTAAAAATGGCCCTATTTACGCTCCCCCTGAATATGAGTTAGAGTATGTTCAGCCTGCTCATGACTGTGTGAAGAAGTGTTTGTCTTTTCTTGATGAGTACACAACCTATGTCTACAATTCTGAGTTTTTGAACTGGCTGTTACGGCGTTCTGAATCCACTATCCCTGTTTTAAAACAACGTTATATTAATTCACCGAAAGAGTAACTTTTATGAGGGCCGAATCAAAATCTATTCCAAGTAGTCTTTTAGGCTTTAACAGGAGGTCCAAAAGGGGCCGCCCGATGGCGTTTCATTATTTTCTCTGTCAGAACAAAATCTGTGTTTGGTTTTGCCTGTTTTTGTCGGTATTGTGTTGCCATAGTAAGGCAGAAACTCGTGATTCCAAGAAAGAGGTCAGATCTTTTTCCATATTTGATACATTGGTGGGGAAAGTAGGCACGCCTCAGTCTCTATTTGCCACTGTTGAAAGAAAATTTCCTCTTCCCGGGTTTGCAAAAGTGCGAATGCTGTCTGAAAGGCGTACCGATGGCTCTCTTGATGATATATATAAGACAGTTGTTGCTATGATGAATCTCTCCTTCAAAGAGGGGAAAAAATTGAGGGCATTCGAGCTTAAGACTGAACTGGAACAGCTGTTTCCTATTGTTTCCAACGTGTCTAAGGTACAGGAAGGGGATATTCTCGTCGCCAATTCGTATCACAACATACAAGAGCTTAAGCAGATTCTCAATCGGGTGGGAATAACCAAAAAAGTTCATATTGTTACTGCTCGAGAGGCAAAAGAAAAGACGTGGGCACAGCTTCGGGATAAGCATGCGTGTTCTTCTCGCTTTGCCAGAAAGCTCGACGCTGCTGCTCTCACGTTCGGTGAATATTCCAATATAGAGCAGAAAGTTTATGACGCAGGCCAGACGGATCTGGCAGATGTGATGCGAGCATTGCGGCTTCTCAATCCATATCCCAAAAAATCATTGCATTGGGCTGTTTGGAATGAGCAGAGCCAGTGGAATGTGCCTGTTCTCGTGTTGGGATCACAGGCTATTGAAAAGGTCTGTCAAGAGATGAAATTGAGCTCTCTTTTATTTACAGCGCGTGGTTGTTGTCATCTCATCAAAATATTTAAGGCGCTTTTCCCGAACTATAAAACAGAGTATCTTCATAGTTCTCGACATGTATACCTGAACCCAACTCACTCATATGTTAGATATTTTATGTCCCTCTATACTCCCGAAACACTAATTGTTGACGAGTGGGGGAGAAATGTTTCATGTCGAAAGTTTTTTATACGATTCTATTCCTCTCCTCCAAGATCTATTACTCTTGTTGGTGCTCCACAAAATACTTCCTGCATAATCCGGGGATTCGATTCTAATATAGAGAGACTTAACTACGATCTGGTCGGATCTCTCATTTCGTATAATTCAGACGGTCCTGTCAGAGCGCCTCTTGAGTATAAAATAGAAGATGTAAAGCCAGCTCACAACTGTATCGACAAATGCGTTGTTCTACTCCAACATTACAGATGTGGGGAGGTAAATACAGACCTTCTCAAGGACTTAATTACGGAAATTGAGCATCGTCTGCCGGTTCTGGATCACCACCATGTCCCGTTTCACCATTGACAAAATCTTGCCCTAGGTTTGACTTGTTTGATCCTACCATTCAACCCCTGATTGTCACCCAGTATTGTCTCCCAACGGGAATTCTTACCTTTTCAAGGAATAACGTGAGATAACTTATTTGTCGAAGCCACCACTCAAGAGGGGTGGCTTAACTGGGGTTCAAATTTATTTTGTGTTGGATGTCATTCGAACTAGGTCTCAAACAAGGTGAGATGTCCCTTATCAAGAACATACTGTTTTTGACACATCTTCGAGAGTTCTTGTTGGTGGGTGACAAGAAAGAGGGCGGTGCTTTCTGCACGGACAGTGTTAAAAAGAAGCTCTACGATGGGTTCTGCTGTGAGACTGTCAAGGTTTCCTGTCGGCTCGTCAGCAAAGATGATATGAGGCTCCATAATAAGCGCTCTGGCAATAGCAACACGTTGTTTTTCACCACCTGAAAGAAACTTTGTTTTTGTAGCTGTTCTCTTTGTAAGGCCAACGTGGTCGATGAGGTAGTGGGCACGTTCTGTATAGTAAGGGCTTGATTTCCTAGCTATGAGGACAGGCAAAAGGATATTTGCCAGCACATCAGAGTCTTCTAGGAGATGGAAGGACTGAAAGATAAAACCGAAAAGAGAGTTTCTTAAATTTTCAACAGGAAGCGTTGAGAGTTCTTTTCCCTGAATTGAAATAGTCCCTGTTGTTGCCGGTTCAATGGTTCCTAGAATATGTAAAAGTGTGGATTTTCCCTCCCCAGATCTTCCAACACACGAGATAGTGTCATGGGCGTAGATAGATAAGGAAATTTCTTCAAAAAGTGTAAAAGGCTCATCTGCTGTTTCAAAGATTTTTGAGATATTGTCTGCCGCAATAAGAGGGTGTTGCATGGGTCTATCCTCTCAAAGCTTGTGAGACATTAATACGGCAGGCCCTAACAGCGGCAAGGCCTCCTGCCAAAGCCGATGTGATAGAGATGGAAAAGATGGTAAAAAGTAGCGTCGGAAGTGAAAGCGATTGCTCTCCAATTTCACCATAGAGAGTCTGCTGGAGCAGTTCTTGACCTTGCATTTTTCCAATGAGTGAAAGCAGTTCTGGCAAATAGTGTAGCGTAACAGTTGCAAGACCTGAACCGAGAAGAGATCCAAGCAGACCCACGCCGAGTCCTGCGATTATAAAAATGGCGGCTATGCTTTTCTTTGTTGCCCCCAAGGCTCGTAGGATGGCAATCTCTTTTCTTCTGTCATGAGCGAGAATAAAGAGCATAGAGAAAATATTAGAGCAGGCAACAGCAATGATGATGCAAGAGATGAGACGAAAAAGTGTTTTTTCACTCGATAGCTGGTGATAGAGCTCGATTGTTGTTTCATGCTGATCAAAGCGTTTGGTGGTAAAAAGGGTAGGAGCGATTGATTCAATGCTGCGATGGAACTTTTTTTCAAAGGAGGCAAGATCTTTTCGCGGTAGATCGATAATCAGACCCGAACTTGCAATTGGACCCCCTGGAGAAAGCTCTGGTTGAATCGCTATCACGGCTCGAGCAGAAGTTATGGCTAGGCGACTGCCAATAGGTAGGATGCCCGAATCAAAAAAGCCCGCCACATAAAAAGGAATGGTGAGAGGATCAGAACCAATACCACTGCCCGCCACATCAAATGTTCCTCTGTCTAAAAGACGAACACCTTGTTTGCGCATATGTTTTGAGAGAAGAAGTGGGTAGCCCAACCCTGGAACGTAGGCAAGAGAATCGTTTTTGAGAAGAACAATAGGGCGATGTAGTGAAACGCTCAGGATAGTAAAAAGCGGTTGAGTAAGCGGTATTGAGAGAGAAGAGGGGGTTTTGAAATTGGCTATAAGTTGGTTATTTTCGTAGCAAAGAGAGAGGGTTGCTTTCGTTCCTGACGGGATTATCTGTCCTTTACCTTCAATTTTATGGGTTGTAATAACCTTAATCTGATCGATAGCACTGACATAGTCCCTGGCAAGTATATCCACTTTTTGGTCATACGCCATTTGCAAGAGAGTTTCTACTTCTATCGGGGAGATATCCTTGAGAAAATCCATCTCATCTTTGCGTATCGATGAAAGTCCTAAAAGAGAGGTGTATTGGCTAAGAGTTTGAGCAGGAGCTGATTGGAGGTTGGGAATACAGAGATGGGAGACAGTTGACTCAAAGGTTCTCCAGGGGACTTTTTCTGAATGTAGTTTTTGAGAAATAGTAAAGATGGGATGCTGATCCTGCGCGTGGCTCTCGTACCACTGCTCAAGATCAGGAGGAAGAGCAGGATCATCATAGAGGCTATAAGAAGGGGATGGAGAGGTCAGTTTTGAGCTTAGGCGCTGCGCAGATCGGTTCATCTTTTCCGAAAAGAGATCGAGTTGACAGTGAGGGCTACTATAATAGGGGGGCGTCGGGACGATTTGCATGGGGCCAAGAACCGAGATGATCTTTTCAGACCAGCGCCTTTCAAATCCTTCAGTCGTTGAAAAAAAGACAAGAACAAGCCAGGCAATGGCAAGGATTACTAAGACGGCAATAGATCCCACAACACTTATCGAGAGTTGTCCCCTTCTCGGTACAAGGTAGGAAAACGCTGTCTTTAGTTCATACATGCATCAGTTATTTTGTTTCTTTGAACTCGACGTGTTGTCGAAGAGTAGGGTCGTATTTGTTCTTGGTAATACGACCTGGAGTTTTCGTCTTATTCTTCGATGTGTAGTAAAAATAAGAGCTCTTACTACTTTTAAGTTTTACAAATTCACGTTTGCTGGCCATAGAGATTTTCTCCTTAGATTTTGTAAGCTGCAATGGTACCTGAATGGGGAAAATTTTACCAGTTGAGAGTTTTTTCTATCAGAGCGCAGAAAAAGAGACACGCGTCTTGGGTTCAAGAGAAAAACACATATCAGATGGTGATTTTTTCCATTTGTGGTATCCGAGTCCCGCGATCATAGCGGCGTTGTCAAGAGACAAAAGCGGTTGCGGCCAGAAGGTAGGAAGAGAGGTTGATTTCGAAACCATAGATCTCAGCGCTTTATTTTGCGTAACCCCGCCACCGAGAAAGAGCGCCTTGGGACTGTATTGCCCGATTGCCTTTGAAAGTTTTTGGGTAAGATCGGAGAAGGCCGCATGTTGAAATGAAGCGCAAAGATCAGAGGTGGTTTGTTCGGAAAGGGTCTGCTTTTGCGCAGTGTATAAGACGGCTGTCTTTAATCCACTAAAGGAGAAGCTATACGGATCTCTTTTTACCTTTCCCGCGCGAAGGGGAAAAGCGAAGGGATCTCCTCCTTGTGCTCTTTTTTCAACTTCAGGTCCTCCTGGGTACCCCAAAGATAGAATTCGTGCCACTTTGTCAAAAGCTTCCCCCACGGCGTCATCGACGGTCTGTCCAATTAGTGAGTACGTACCGATCTCTTTGATCAGAAGAAGGGTGGAATGGCCTCCAGAGAGGATAAGCCCGAGAGCGGGAAGATGTTCCGAGATATTGTCGAGACCCATCATGGATGCATAGAGATGGGCTTCAATATGATTAACGCCAACCATGGGCCTGTTCAGCGTCCATGATAGAGCCTTGGCTGTCTGTATTCCAACTAGAAGCGATCCAATAAGCCCTGGCTCATTGGCAACAGCAATGAGATCGATATCGCAAAGAGGAAAATCTGATACACATTCTTCTATCACAGGGATGATAGATTCGATATGGTGGCGAGAGGCAATTTCAGGGACAACACCACCAAACAAATTATGGACAGATGACTGTGAGGCAATAATATGGCGAACAATCTCATGTCCGGAGCGAACAAGGGCGGCAGAGGTCTCGTCGCATGTACTTTCAATACCTAAAACTAACATAATTGTGTTTTTGGTAAGGATTATAAATAAAAGTTAATTATAGTCCAAGGCCGTGTGCCGCTTTTTTATCGATTACAAAATAGGCAGGACTTTTCCTTGTTCCAATACGTTGAGCGGGAATCTCATCGGGAGTTTCAGGTCCAAATAAGATCTTTTTGAGGATTTTAGACTTCCCCTTTCCCAGTGCAAGAACATAGATGGATCGAGCAAGGTTGATAGCCGGGAACGTTAGAGTTAAACGCCAGCACTTTTTTTGTGGGACGTGGTTTGCAACACAGAGCTTCTTTTCCTCCTTCAGGGCAGTGGTGTTGGGAAAAAGGGAGGCTGTGTGGCCGTCGTTACCGATGCCGAGCAAGATCATATCGAGGCGCTGGTCGACACAACTATTTTTTAGTTTTTTTTCGTAGTCACGAGCAGCCTTCTCAAGATGTGTACTTTCTCCAACAAAGCGATGTTTTTTCGATTGATCCAGGGGAGGGCGCGTGAGGTATTCCATTGCGTTTCCATAATTGCTCTCTTCATCATCAGGGGGGACACACCGTTCATCTCCCCAAAAAAGTTCCAAAAGAGGCCAGTTGACAAGAAGGGCAGAAGAGGGTTCTGTAAGCAGCTCATAAAGAGGAAGAGGAGTGGATCCGCCTGAGAGAGCTACTGAAAAAGAACCACGAGCTGAAATTGCCTTTTTGGCCTGTTCGATAAACGTCTGCGCACAAAATTCGTACGCTTCCTCTTCAGTTTTTGCTATAAAGACCTGGCGGCGCTCATCAACTGTTACCCGTTTCATAGATACCTATTTCGATAAATTAGAACTTTACGGGGAACCACCACCACAAAGCTCGTATGCATTATTTTTTCAGAGAGTAAGACGAACGTTTTGTTCTCCCCTACCTGTCTTTATGCCAAGGGGTGGAGGCCAAAAGCTCCATCATGGGCAGATAGTGTTCAGAGGTGGCTTGTTGAAAAATTTCACTAGGCAACGTCCGCCCTCTCTGAAAACTCCCGACAAAAAGTGTATAGGGCATCTCACAGCGATCTTTTGAGGAGGCGTGTACCCCAATATGTCGATCATCCTGCTCATAGGACATCAGATAATGGAGGTCATTTTCACCTCTTATTTCAACAGCTGTTATCCCTCCTTCTTCCATGATCTCACTGTCTGTTGGGGAGATGATAACAGAAATGGATTGTTGATCAAAGGTATATTGAATCTTGATGCACTTTTCAGCCTCTTCAATGGAGGAGAGCTGCCATTTCAGACGGCTGGCAAGCCACGCTTGGAAAAAGAGGGCCTGTGTATCTAGGTGGTGTGAACATGTTGGCGATTGACTGAATCTGACTTCGATAGAACAACAATTGCTCAACTGATCGAAACGTTCCTTGCTATCAAAAACACGAGCAAACGTCTCTCGCCATGGCTTTGTTCGTGCCCAATTGAGATCGACGTATTTCTGTTTTTGAGTAAGAGCAGCGATGCGTTGTGCAAATACGCCGATATTGGGGATTTGGGCGGCATCGAAGACAATTCGTTCCACATAGGGCTGAAGATCGTCGACCAATAGCTGTACTTCAGAGGGGTCGTGGCCAACCAAAAGAAAAACGGGGAGATCTGGAATTGTTTGAGGTGTGACCAGAAAAGAAACTTTGTCGAGCTGATCAAGAGAGGTTTGAATGGTGAGGACATCACAAGAGACAGAAGAGCCGTTTGTTACCTTCCGTGTGGAAAACCGTTGGTCTAAAAAGCTCTCTTGGGCCTGAGAATCAATGGAAACAAAAATCACCTTGCACGGCAGTTTTTTTGCGATATTGTGAACAAGGTGTTGGCAGTGCATAGCTCTGTCAATATCTTTGACAACAATGATTAACGTAAAAAGACTCGCCTTTTGCGTGTTTACATCCTCACTGCCCTCCTGAGGGGCCAACGTGCCAAAGAATTCATCGTTAATCATGTGCATATTGTAATTTCGTACTCCATAAAAGTTAAATGAGCCGCCACTGACGCCCTTCTTTTTCTATGAGATGGTTTGCCTCTTCTGGTCCCCAAGAGCCAGCAGCATAGTTCGGAAAATTCGAAGGCTGTTTCTCTTGCCAGTAGTTGATAATTGGATTCAACAGCCTCCACGAAGCAAGTACCTCATCTTGACGTGCAAAAAGAGTGGGATCACCAAGCATACAATCACATAGTAACCTCTCATAGGCCTCTGGTGGCGATATCCCAAAATGAGAACTATACTTAAAGTCGAGCTTCACCGGCTGGATGAGCAGGCCGCTTCCTGGGACCTTAGAGCTGATTTTTAGCGATATCCCTTCATCTGGCTGGATGCGAATGACGAGGGTGTTGGGGGCATTAGGAACAGTAGCGTTGAATAAAACCCCAGGGGGTTCTTTGAAGAAAATGGCGATTTCAGTAGATCTTTTAGGAAGGCGCCGGCCTGTTCTTAAGAAAAAGGGCACGCCCTCCCACCGCCAGTTGTCAATAAAGAGTTTGAGGGCAACATACGTTTCTACACTGGAGTTGGGGGAGACAAACTCTTCTTGACGATATCCTAAAACGTCGTGACCGCCGACAAAACCAGGTCCGTACTGTCCACGCACTGCATGCTGATTGATCTGGCGACCTGGAATCGGACGAATAGAGGAGAGGACTTTTACCTTTTCATCGCGGATAGCATTTGCTGTTAAATTGATAGGCGGCTCCATGGCAACAAGAGATAAAAGCTGCATCATATGGTTTTGAACGATATCACGTAGTGTCCCCGCCTCTTCAAAGAATTTACCGCGCGTTCCAACGCCGATATCTTCACTCACTGAAATTTGTATGTGGTCGATATGCGTTTTGTTCCAGAGTGATTCGAAGATAGAATTTGCAAACCGCATGACGAGGATGTTCTGTACCGTTTCCTTTCCAAGCCAATGGTCAATGCGAAAGATTTGAGACTCGTCAAGAACGTCCTTCATTTGCTGTTGCAAATCAATAGCTGTTGGAAGATCGCGGCCAAATGGCTTTTCAATAACAACGCGAGAAAATTTGGTTGTATTAGACTTGTCATAGAGAAGATTGTGTTTGTGTAACTTTCGAACGATCGTTCCAAAGTGACTCGGAGGGGTGGAAAGATAGTAGATTCTATTGCCCTTAGTTCCAAATCGAGCGTCGAGTTCTTCGAGCTGTTTGGCGAAGCGTTCATACCCTTCATCGTTATCGAACTCAGAGCGGTGATAGAAAATCTGCTCACTGAAAGAGTCCCAAACATGTTCATCGACAGGTTTGTTTCGCGAGTGGGTGTTGATGGCGGTTAGCATCTCCTCTCGAAACTGTTCATGACTTTTCTCACGTCTGGCAAAACCAACGCAGGCAAAGTGAGAAGGTAATAACCCCTCATAGGCAACATTATAAAGGGCAGGAACGAGGCGACGAGCTGTGAGATCGCCAGTTGCCCCAAAGATAATAAGAACACACGGTTCAGCCATTTTGTTGATAGTTGCATCTTCGAGAGGATTATGAAAGATCTCGGTGGGCATGGCAGTTTCCTTACATGTTTAGTCGAAAATAGGGAGGACGGGAAACGCTCCTCCTAAAATTCCAAAATCGACCCCATTCTACCTATCTTATCCCTTGCAGGCTAGATCTGATTTTGCGCATTCGCGATCCATTGTCTTTTTGAGAGAGGTTCGTTGCTGTGTGATTAACGCGTCGGCTTCAGCAAGCGACCTGCTTGCAGTAGATGAAAAAAAACAACGTGTTGACGCGAGTAGTCCTTGGTAGATGCGAAGCGCTATTTCTAGGTTTTTCGGATTTCCAAATGAAGGAATGTTTTCCTTAAACTGCTCAATGATCAAGATGGCTATTTTTCCGTGGACCGGTTTTTCCCAGAAATGGAGGCTTTTTGAAAAATTCGGTGTCCATTTGTCGAGGAGGGTAACAATTTCACCCCGTTTTTTCACAAGCGGTTCCGATGATGCGTTTTCATCTGGCGGGGCTATCTCTTTATATATGTCTGAGATGAGGACATTTGCGTTGGAGAGCTCCTTTTGAGATCCTTGCGAAAAGAAGGGTTTTGTTTCGGCAAGGAGGCCTCGATAAACAAAGAGGCATATGATCAGTTCATCACGGCTTTTTGCTTTTTCAACGTCTCCTTGAAACGCCTTGAGAATAAAGGAAGCTGCTCTTTCATGTATGACCCTTTCATAAAGCTGTAAACTTTTGAAAAAAAGGGGCCCCCACTCCTTGATGAGGAGAGAAACCCTGCTTTTCTGATCTTCGAGAACGAAAGTTGGTTTGAGAACGGAGCCAGCAGAAGGTCCTACATGCTTTTTTCCGTCGGGAGTTTGCATTTCGGACGTCTGATGAAATTGTCTTTCTGTGGACGGTGAGATACGTGTTGACATACAGCTCCCCAAAGAGTTTCTATTTTTTCATCTACACTATTTTTGGTTTTCGTTATAGACTTTTTGGGGAGGTGTTTAAGACTCCAAAGTACAATAGCATCCCAGGTTTATTCCTGAGATGCTATGAGAGGGCTATTCAGGATCTGCAGCAGCAGATTCGGAAGCTAATGGTTCTGGTTTGTCTAACGCTTTTTGCACGCGAAAAGGCTGTGTTTCAATATATACCAAATCTGCAGCAGCAGATTCGGAAGCTAATGGTTCTGGCTCTGGTTTGTCTAACGCTTTTTGCACGCGAAAAAGCTGTATTTCAATATGTACTAACGCTTTAGCGAACAGATCTTTTTGTCCTTCGTCGCCACACTTTCCAAAAATTGCGAGTCCTTTTTGAAGACGTATAAACTCTTCTGTGAGCGCTTTTTCGAGCAAAATAAGATCGTTAGCCCAGAAGTCTGCCTTAAAATTGGCGAGGTTGCTCGATACAAGAGCCGGCTCTGGGTCAACTTCCGACCGTGGGCGGAAAAATGAATTAGCCCATTCTGTTGTTTGTTTAAGACCTTCTATTTTTGCAGCCTCTAAATCAACAGTAGCAACTCTACTAGAAGAAGATGGTGTTGAAAGCTCTCCGGTCCTTGAAGCTTTCGACCCTTCTTCTCGATCGAGGGGCTCTCCTTTTCTCTTCTTACTATCTGATAAAGGCTCTTCTTTTCGTACAACAAGTGAGGAAGATGACGACGATGATGATGAAGGCACTGAAAAAGACATATGATTATCCTATGAGGTTGGTTATGAAAGACATAGCATTATACTCGTTGTGCTATTTTTAGGGATTAAGATTTTGCAGAGGTTCGTTATTTTTTGAGAATTTCGTCGATTTATTTGCGGAGATGTACAACCGTCGAAAGTTCCTTTTTCATGTATGACCCTTTCATAGAGCTGTAAACTTTTGAAAAAAAGGGGCCCCCATTCCTTGATGAGGAGAGAAACCCTGCTTTTCTAATCTTTGAGAACGAATGTAGTTGGTTTGAGAGCGGAGCCAGCGGAAGGTCCTACATGCTTTTTTCCGTCGGGAGTTTGCATTTCGGACGTCTGACGAAATTGTCTTTCTGTGGACGGTGAGATACGTGTTGACATACAGCTCCCCAAAGAGTTTCTATTTTTTCACCTACACTATTTTTGGTTTTCGTTACAGACTTTTTGGGGGGGTGTTTAGGACTCCAAAGTACAATAGCATCTCAGGTTTATTCCTGAGATGCTATGAGAGGGCTATTCAGGATCTGCAGCTGCAGATTCGGAAGCTAATGGTTCTGGCTCTGGTTGGGCTAACGCTTTTTGCACGTTTGAAAGCTGTGTTTCAATAAGTGTTAACGCCGCATGAAGTTGCTCTCTTGGTTTTGTGTCGTAACGCCCGCAAAAAATTGCGAGTCCTTTTTGAAGAAGTGTACACTCTTTTGTGAGCGCTTTTTCGAGCGAAGAGAGATCGCTAGCCTTAGATAGGGCCGCCTTAAAATTGGTGATGTTGGTCGACACAACAGCTCTTCTTGGGTCAACTTTCCATAGTAAGGGGAAAAATGACGCAGCCCATGCTGTTATTTTTTCAAGACCTTCTATTTTTGCAGCCTCTAAATCAAAGGCAGCAACTTTACTAGAAGAAGAGGGTGTTGAAAGCTCTCCGGTCTTTTGAGTCTTTGGCCCTTCTTCTCGATCGAGGGGCTCTCCTTTTCTCTTCTTACCTGATAAAGGCCCTTCTTCTCGTACAACAAGTGATGAGGATGATAAGGACGGCGATGATACTTGATGAGACATATGATTATCCTATGGGGTTGGTTATGAAGGATACTTCATTGTACTCACTATTATATTTTCAGGGATTAAAATCTTGCAAAGGTTCTTTATTTTTTAAGAATTTCGTCGATTTGTTTGCGGAGATGTACAACCGTAGAGAGTTCCTTTCTCATGAGATTAATTGATCTTTCGAGTGTGAACTGATCAATATTTGTCTCGAGGAACTTTTCAAAGGCGGAAACCTTTTTAAATAAAGCGCTGATCTCATCTACCTTTAAGAGCTTTTTTTTAAGAGCGGAGAGTTTTTGTGAGATGACATATTTTTGCCCAAATTCAAATCGACTAAATTGCGGAAAGACCCTCGTATCCCATTCCTTTAAATAGGAGGTGAAGTCGAACTTGAGAGTCTTAAAGGTGGGAGCGCGTTGCCTTTTCCTCAGCCGTTCGTCTTCTAGGGCAGAATCTGGACGGGGCCGTTTTTTGGAACTTTCGGGTGCAGGGTCTGTAGCAACAAGAGTTAGCATGGAATAGAATCCTCATCATTTTATGTTTCCATCAAACTATCACTTAGTGAGAATTAGTGACTAGAAAATCGTCAATGAGAGCGACTCTGTCGTCTCTTCCTAGTGCTCTGTAGGCCTCTTTTTCCGAAGAAAGGGATAAACACGGTATCAGTATCTCATCGAACGCTTTCATTTGGGGCTTATGATTAACGCGCCAATAGATACCATGGTTGTGTTCTGCACACACCAGTACTTGCTTATCATGCAGAGCTATTGTGATCTTTTGAGCTTCGCCATTTTCTAGCGTAATGATTTCAAAGCTCGGTACATCTTTGTACGTTCCTAAGAATACTTGGAAGTCATGATGGTGTATCAAGATTCCTAAACGAGAGGGTGTCACAGAAACACCCTGTAGGGCAAGATTTGCTGGTCCGATGACCAGCCACTCTATGGAAAGCCTATTTGACGGGTCCTCGAGGGGTCTTTTATAGGCAGTGTCCAACACTTAATAATCTCGTTTCCACTTAATTGAAATTATGCCTACCTCATCGTCGCCAACTTCTGCTTCTGCAGTGATATGATTAATCAACGGTGCTGAGATCCCCACACGGTTGGCATCAGAGGAGATATCGCGAGAGACGCTGACTATGACACCATTGGAAATATATTTTCCCACCCGTAGGGATACATCATTTTGTCCTGTCGTAGTGGGAGAACCATCTGCTGTATCAAGAATAGGGGTGGGACGCAGGGACCCCGTGCCCGCTCTTGTGTGAGATGAGCCTATATCTATCACATCGATGCCGACAGTCTGTTTCACCCTGTCAATAAGCTGGAAAGGTCCTGAGGAGTGTTCTAGAGAGATAGCGATATTGGCAAGCTGAAGAGACTCCAGCGGAGACATTTCGCCATATTCCTTGTTGAAAAGCAAGAGCGATAAGATTTCATTGTCTGTTCTCGGAGGCGTCGACTGAACAGAGAGCTTAGGAGCAGCAAGAGATCCTTTTAAGGCCGCTCTTGCTGTGATAGAAGGAAGGGCGGTGATCGCAAGAACATCAATTCGAGAGTCACGGAAGAGATTACCAGCTACGCTGATAGTTCCGCTATTTATAGTGAGCTCCTTGTTGGCAAGGGTAAAAGAACCTTCCTTGCACCGGAGGTGTCCGTCCATGATAAGGTCTGCTGCTTTTCCTTTGAGACGAACAGTGCCTGTCCACAACGATTGGAGGCCACGCCCCTTGATTTCGAGGCCTTTTGATCCATCAATAGCAAGGTCAAACGAAACAGCGAATGGAATTTTTTTCTTTTTTCTTTCGTGTTTGTATGAAAATTCAATTTCAGGGACATCCGTAGGAAATCGTACTGCCAGATCTATGATGGCCGTTTTTGTTTTGGCAGAGCCACTGATATGAAGGGAATCGTTGGTGCCATTGAGCTGAATAGATCCATCGGCTTGAATTGTTGCATAGCTTAACGAGATGAATTCAAGATCGGAGCAATGTAAATCTAAGCTCCATTGGAATGGAGTGACCATAAGTTTCCCCGTGCCTCTGACATGGCCATCGGAGCCATCTGATGCTGTAATGGAGTTTAAGACAAGGGTCTGTTTCGAAAATGTACCACTAACTTCTATATCAGTGAGCACTTCAGCGGTAGGAAGAAGGTCGATTCTGCCCTCATGCAGAGAGACGGGACCGGAAAAGAGAGGTTTTTGTAGGGATCCCTTCATGTTGACGTCAAAACCGAGCACTCCGTCAAAATATGCGGCAGCAGGCATCCACGGACCGAACATTTCAGAGAGATGAATGTCCCCCTTGGCATTACCCCGAACTGGGGTGTTCGATCGAACAATGACATACGGGGTCTTGGGGATTTTGCTGACTTTTGTTTTAGCAGTGATAACCACGGGCTCTGGAATTCCTGTTCCAGCTGCGCAGATTTCAGTTTCGAGAACATTGTTGTGAATGGTTAGTAGCGCCCCCACAGCGATGTTCCCACGAGGCATTCCCATGGTTTGAGGACGGACAAGTTCTGAATTAATTTGTACTTTGGCTTCAACCGTTTTGAGAAGAGCCTGATAGTGGCACTGACCATCGAGATATCCAACGACTTGATTGGAGAAGACGTTTGAAAAAAGAAGGTGAGCAGGAACTCTTTCTAATGAGAGATCTCCAGTTGCTCTGGCAAGAGAGTGGCGTTTCCAGCTTCCCGAAACCCTGCTCTGCTGTCCCAGGAGAATACTTCCTTGCAAGAGAGTTATATACCGTTTTTTTCTCTCCACCAGGAGAGGGTTTTCTAAAGAGATAGCCTCTTTTCCCCACATGCCTTGCAGGTGGTCTATGGTGATACTCTGTTTTTTGTCAGCTATTTGACCAGAACCCGAGCCACTGAGGTCGAGATGGTGGCCGTGGAGCTCTCCGACAATGTTAGCCTCAAGAATGTCGAGAGCATTTGATGCTCGGTTATATGTCGCCGATAGATGAGATCGATCAATACCGAGCAAGGGGGTGACGCCAGTTGCAAGGTCTCCTATGATCGAAATCTTTTCAGGAGCGAGAGTATCATTGGACAGAGAAAGAGACGCATTACCACAACGAAGATCTCCAAAGGTAAGGTCAGATATGTTTCCTGATACTGAGATGGTATTCTCCGCGTTTTTGGTGAAACGTGATGAGAGCTCGGCTCTTCCTGATATGTTGTACTGAATAAATGGTTTGAAAAGGGAAAGATCACGACATCGAAAACTTGACCAGTAGGAAGAAAATCCCTCTTTTTGTTGAATGTCCCAAAGTCCGTGGAAAGAAGAGGCCGAAAGGTCACCAACAATGGAGAAATCATCTTCTGTAAAGGAGGCCTCCGACATCATCCGAATAGGTATTTGATCCTCATCTGTTTGAAGAGCCCCTTCAGCAGAGGCAATGCCAAGCAGTTTGTCTTCACCAGGACACAAAGATAGATTCCCCGAGAGCTGTCCGTTGACGCCATTGATGGTAATGCTTGGGAGAGAGAGTGTCCACAGCAGAGAGTCGGGGTCTTTTGAGGTTTCTTGAATGGTTCCCCTTGTTGTAATGGTAAGGGTGTGCTTGGACTGAAAGGGGGAATTGATAACTAGTGCTCGTGCGTCAAGCGCCATTCCATCAAGTTCTTCTGGGGGGCTTTGCACGGCTCCCGAACAGATGTCAGCGCGAAACGATTCGCAGTCAAATGTCAATGTCTCCCCAGGAACAAAGTGAATGGTCCCTCTGCCATGCGCTGAAGTTTCTAGGGCGTAGTGGTAGGCACGCTTTCTTGATGTTGGGCAAGAAAGCTCCCACGAGCCCTCTATTTTTTCGAGAGTAGAGGGTGTTAGTAATGAGACATTAGAGAGTAGGTCGGCACTAAGCGAGAGAGAAAGAGTGTCGTCATGGTCGAACACAAATCTGTGTGCTGAAGGGAGCTCCCGAGTTGATAAATAGAGGGTTGTGTCGACATCGTAATGCCTCTCTCTTTTGCTAAGAGAGAGGTCTACCTGCTTTGGCCAGACATTTGGAGTTTTTTGTGTGAAAGAGGAGACAAGAGAGAGGTTTTTCCCATTGTCAGAAGAAGAGAGAGAGCCTCTGAGGCTGAAGTCGAGGTCACCATCGTCAAAGGGAAGTCGCGAGCTGACGAGATGCACTGAACGTAGGGAGAAGGAGTGGAGCCAAATATTTGGAGAATGAGAGGGTGCATCAGAATCTTTTTCAAACCATTTTTCAATCCCATCTCCATCACAATAAAGACCGCGAGATCTCAACCGAAGTATAGAAAGTCTTCCGAAGGGAAGATCGAAAAGAAGGGGTGATAAAGAGAGACGTTGACATTTGATCAAAGGCTGATCAGAACCCTTTTTTGAAAGAGAAAGATCATGGAGACGAATAACAAAAGGGAAGAAAAGATCGACCTGTTCTAGTTTGGTCGAAAGTCCTGTGGTGGTTTCTATATATGCGCGTACATATGAGGTAACAGTTCGTTTTACAGGAGGAAGCATAAGAACTGTCCAGAGAAGAAGCAGAGCGACAAGCAGCAAGAGAAACAGTCGTTTTAGTAAATAGATCATGGTCAAAATGCCTGCCCGATACTAAAGTAAAATTGAAATGGAGGATCTATATCCTTTCGTCTCTGTAGAGGAAAAGCAATATCAAATCTCAATGGACCGATGGGCGTTGAATATCGAGCACCGAAACCAACAGAGTGAAGTAGGGATAGGTCGGTAAGTCGAGGGAGCTCTCCTGTATATACATTGCCGACGTCATAAAAGACTACCCATCCAAGTTGTTCTTGGGGACGAATTCGCACATCAAACGAACAGGTGATCATCGACCTTCCTCCCGTCGGCTTTCCCTCATCATTTAGTGGGCTGACATTTCCTGTCTTATAGCCTCTAAGCGCACTTTCTGTTCCGCCAAAAATTCTGTCTGGCAGCGGGATATCTTCCTTTGGGGCTCCTAAGATATTTGCCATTCCAAGACGCAAAGCAAGAGTAATAGTGTCTTCATAAAACGAGTGGTAGCCACTTACCGATGAATTGTGAAGAAAATAGGAAAATCTGGGCTCAAGATATTGCCATGTCGGTGTTGCTCGAACGTTAAGAGAGACTCCCGATGTTGGGTCTAGAGGGGAGTTTGCGCAGCTCCAACGAAACTGAATGGGAATTTTCACTAAGTGGTAGAGTTTATGAGAGAGAATCCTTTTGGATTCAAGTCTCTCAAGACTTGGGCCAAATAAGATTGATGAGCGTCGCGTCAGAGGGCGGTTCAAGAGAAGAGATGCCTTGACAGCCGAACTAGTAAATGGAAGGTAATTTTGGGCGTCATATTCTAAAACCCACAGAAGATCTTGTTTCCTCTCTCGAAAGTTTGGAATTGTATAGGAGAGAGTTGCTGAACGTCGTTTCTGCCACCAGGCAACCTGAGTGGAGAGTTTTCGTCCCATTCCTTGAAGGTTTCTGTGTTCCCACTCCGCAGAAACACCACCACCATACGTGGTCATATAGCTAATACCGGCCCCTATGGTGCGCGCTTTTCCATCACAAACGCGAATAGTGATTGGTAAAGACCAATCTTCTCCTAAATTCGCCCCTTCTTCAACCTGAACGGTTTGAAAGAGGCCGCTCTTTTGTAGGCTAATCTCTGTTTTTTCAAGAAGTTCGGGGGTATATAGTGCCCCCTCTTCCCACAGCTGGTGAGTGTTAAAAACCTTGTCGCAAACAGATGTTGGGCCAACTATCTTTGTTGGGCCAAATCGGATCATGGGGCCAGTTTGAACTTCTATCGCAACATCAACGGTATGTGTGGTTTCATCAGCAATGACTTTTTTTGCGACAATTTTGCTGAAAGCAAAAGCACGCATCCGCAGCGCTCGTATCAGTTCTCTTTCAATGGCAATAATTTTTCTTCCTAGGGCGGGCTCTCCGGTTTGAAACGATTTCGCATCTTCTTCTTGAGGGCCTATGGGAACAAGGTCTGGATTTTTTCTTTTATGAATATCCCGGAGGGTGAGATCTTCGTCGCTCCATATGAGCGTTAACTTGTCGAAACTATAGTTTTCTCCTAACGTTACGGAAAAAAAGACTCTAGGTATAGGGTCTGTTGTGATAGTTGGCTCAACGCGGCAACTAAAATAGCCGTGGTAGATGGCAACGTTGGTTATGCGCTCAACATCACTTTTAACCCTTAGGTGGAGGATATTTACCGCTGGAATTGTTTTATCAGGCGATGAAATGGTCTGAGAAACCCTCTCCATCTCTGCCTTCACATTTCTGTCGGATACCCCAAGGATGCGAGCTGTGTACGAAAGGGCATAGGCGCAGTTGAAGGATAGTACGGCCAGAATAAAAATGGGCAAAATGTAACGCTTCAACGTTTTTCCCGCTCACTTGAAAGAGGTAGAAGATGGTTCGCGCCTAAGTATGTATGTATAAGACATTTTCAACAAGGGAGTCGCACGCGTCATAGCAACTTCTAACTCAAGTTGCGCCCTATCCCTTTTAAGGGTTGGCTGCGACAAATAATTTACTTCGCGTTACTCCTCGGCAAGGTAAAAACCTTGTCTTCGTCGCAACACTTGTACCTTATTCGTCTCGCTC
>Ga0180437_10000329_pt1 | contig 93999 bp, 80 predicted proteins | sample SS_ome_4_FD_132410 | JGI IMG/M metagenome (GOLD analysis project Ga0180437, IMG submission 132410) | Hypersaline lake sediment archaeal communities from the Salton Sea, California, USA - SS_3_D_1 metaG | ecosystem: Environmental > Aquatic > Non-marine Saline and Alkaline > Hypersaline >...
CGGAACGTGAATGCGCCCCTTACGCCGTTCGATGTAGCCCTTCCGCTCGAGCACCAGGATGTACTGGTAGACCGTCTTCACGTGACAGCGGAGCAGCTCAGCGAGTTCTCTGATCGTGGGGGGCCGGTCCTCGTCATCAAAGAACTTGAGGATTGCTTTCAACGCGCGTTCTTGGCGCTTGGTCAATGGCTCCATATGGATGGGCCTTCCTGGTGTTTCCCACACACGTCCCGTAGGACACAAGACATTATACCGTCATGCGACGGTAAGTCAAGGCCAACAAGGAAAGTTTCGAGGTCCGCTGCGGAATTCAGCTTCGCAACCATCCTACCCCACGGAGAACATCGCCGGCAACGTAGCCAGAGGAATCTATCAGGTTTTTGCCTGCTGGCCTGTCTCCCAAAATCGAATCGGCTCACATGTCAGCATCCGGATCTGTTCTTGAAAAGAAAGGAACTCATCTGGATGGGCGGGAAGAAGCATACCGCGGAGGAGATAATCGCCAAGCCGCACGATGTGCAGGTGCTGCTGGGCTCCCCGTCGTAAAGAGGAATTACGTCCAAAGACATAAGCCCTTGCAGTGCAAGGGCTTATGCCAGTCGGGGCGGCCGGATTTGAACCGGCGACCTCCTGCTCCCAAGGCAGGCGCGCTTGCCAAGCTGCGCTACGCCCCGTTGTGCACGGATTATACTACGTAAGTGCGCTTCTCTCCACCGGGGTCGAGAAAGCACAGGCAGAAAAGGGCGGGGGCGAGGCGCTCAAGACAGTCGCCCCGCCCCGCTGGGAGGCAGGATGGTCCACCAAGACGGTCAGCGTCTGTCATCTATGGCAACTTCTTTCTCTTGGGGCTTGCGTGAAAACGCGAGGCCCCTCTTGTCAGCATCTACCAGGACTGTGTCGCCCTCGTGCAGCTTCCCTTCCAGGATGCGGGAGGCGACTTCGTCCTGGATCTGTCTCTGAAGCACTCTCTTGAGGGGCCTCGCGCCGTACTCGGGGCTGTACCCCTCACGGGCCAGCCATTCGCCAGCCGCGTCAGTGAGCTCGATGTCCATGCGTCTCTGCGCCAGAAGCTTTCTGAGCCGCTGTATCTGGATGTCCACTATCTGGCGGATCTGGTCGGTGCCGAGCTTGTTGAAGACAACAATATCGTCGAGCCGGTTCAGAAACTCGGGTCTGAAGCCGGCGTTTACCGCTTCCATGACGCGTCGTTCGATTTCCTGACGCTGGCTTTGATCCAATTCGAGTATGAAACGAGTGCCGATGTTGGAGGTCATGATGATTATGGTGTTTCTGAAGTCGACGGTTCTCCCCTGGCCGTCGGTGAGGCGTCCGTCGTCAAGCACCTGCAGAAGCACGTTGAAGACGTCGCGGTGAGCTTTTTCGATTTCGTCGAAGAGTATAACGGAATAGGGCCTGCGCCTGACGGCTTCGGTGAGTGCCCCACCCTCTTCGTAGCCGACGTAGCCGGGGGGCGCCCCGATGAGCCTGGCTACGGAGTGCCGCTCCATGTACTCGGACATGTCAATGCGGACCATGGCATTTTCATCGTCGAAGAGGAATTCGGCCAAGGCTCGGGCCAACTCGGTCTTGCCTACGCCCGTCGCGCCCAGGAATATGAAAGAGCCGATCGGCCTGCTCTCATCTTGGAGTCCCGCTCTGGCGCGCCTGACGGCTCGGGCTACGATGCTGATGGCCTCATCCTGACCCACCACGCGCATGCGAAGACGCTCCTCCATCTTGATTAGCTTTTCGGATTCGCCTTCCATCAGTCGGGCAACCGGGATGCCCGTCCATGAGCCGACCACTCTGGCAACGTCGTCCTCGTCGACCTCTTCCTTGAGCATGCACTGATGGGTTTGCAGCTCGACAAGGTGCTTACCTTCTTCCTCAAGCTCCTTTTCAAGGCCTGGGACTTCACCATAGACGAGCTTCGCGACCTCTTCGAGCTTGCCCTGTCTCTGGAGGAGTTCAGCCTGCGTTTTGGCCTCTTCTATCCTCTCCTTCAACTCGCGCATCTTGTGGATGGAGTCGCGTTCGGCTTGCCAGTGGGCCCTCATGGATGCGCTGCTCTCTTTGAGTTCGGAAAGGTTCTTCTCGAGTTCGGCAAGACGCTTCTTGGAGCCTTCATCCTTCTCTTTCTTGAGAGCTTCGCGCTCGACTTCCAGTTGGACTATCTTGCGCTCCACGAGGTCGAGTTCGGCCGGCATGCTGTCGATATCTATGCGAAGTCTGGAAGCGGCCTCGTCGATCAGGTCTATGGCCTTGTCTGGGAGGAACCGTCCGCTTATGTAACGCGCCGAAAGCACGCTGGCGGCGACGAGCGCGGAGTCCTTGATGCGAACTCCGTGGTGGACTTCGTAGCGCTCCTTGAGGCCGCGAAGTATTGCGATAGTGTCCTCGACGGAGGGCTCCCCGACGTATACGGGCTGGAACCTTCTTTCAAGAGCGGCGTCCTTTTCGACGTGCTTGCGATATTCGTTGAGGGTGGTTGCACCGATGCAGCGGAGTTCACCGCGAGCGAGGGCAGGCTTGAGCATGTTGGCGGCATCGGCTGCGCCTTCCGCAGCGCCAGCACCGACTACGGTGTGGAGTTCATCGATGAAGAGAACTATCTGTCCGGCCGCTTCGGTGATCTCCTTCAGAAGTGCTTTTAGCCTGTTCTCGAATTCGCCTCGGTATTTTGTACCAGCTATCAGCGCGCCCATGTCCAAAGCGACCACCCGCTTGCCCTGGAGTCCTTCAGGAACATCTCCGCTGACTACTCTTCTGGCCAAGCCTTCGACTATGGCGGTCTTGCCGACGCCGGGCTCGCCTATAAGAACTGGGTTGTTCTTGGTTCTGCGCGAGAGCACCTGCATCACGCGGCGGATCTCCTCGTCCCGACCTATTACGGGGTCGAGCTTACCTACGCGCGCCAGTTCTGTCAGATCGGCGGTGAACTTGGAAAGCGCCTGGTACTGCGATTCCGGCGACTGGTCGGTTACGCGATGCCCGCCGCGGACTTCGCGAAGGGCCTTCTCGACACTGCCCTTGGTTGCCCCGTGTCGCTCAAGTATGTCGCCGGCCGGTCCCTTGTCACCAGTCATTGCCAGCAGGAGATGCTCGACGCTGAGGTACTCGTCTTTGAGTCGGCTCTTCTCCTTCCATGCTGCATCCAGGAGTCTGGTCAGCCGAGGAGATGCATAGACCTCCCCCGCGCTGGAGACTTCGGGGAAAGTACTTAGTGCTTCCTTGGCGCTGTCGGCTATCTGGGCAGTCGGGATGCCAAGCTTCTGGAGAACTGCCGGCACAAAACCGTCCGCTTCTTCACAGAGAGCGACGACAAGGTGCTCCGGTTCCATTTGCTGGTGTGACCGCTCGCGTGCCAATGCCTGACCCGCCCCCATTGCTTCCTGCGCCTTTATTGTGAACTGGTCAAACTGCATGATTCGTCTCCGCGTAATGGTTCTAGATGGCTAAGAGCAACAATCGTACCGAACTGAGAGCAAATACTAAATAGTCGCTAAGTTTGTGTGGCTTCGGGCGTTACGGTGAAGACTCTCACGCGTGTGCAAGAGATGTATCTTGCTAAGTGCCGTTTTGGCAGAGGAAAAACGGACAGCGACCCAGCCGCGGGTGCATGCCCGGCAGCCAACTGCGTAAGAGGATCTCGTGAGCCGCGAGTGCGTGGTGGGTGAGGCCGACGCGGGGGCAGTTCTGCTGAAGCCGAGCCACTTCGATCACCTGCCACCAGCACGGCCAGGACGTTGCCGCCTTGACAATAGGTCGCAAGTGATGTAGCATGCAGTAGTTAGGCACGATCTTGGCTCCCAATGGCCCGTTTTTGGCCTCTTCGGGGGCTTTGTAGTTTCGGGTGGGGGCCCTCGAGGAGGTAGTAGGAATAGCACGCCAGCGCGAGAAGCAGACCTTTGCGGCGGCGATTAGGAAGCTTCAGCGGAAGCATGGGACTCCGCACAGGCCGGCCAGGCGGACGATTGTCGAGTACATGGTTCGTGAGTTGGCGCAGGAGTTCTCCCCGCAGCAGACCGCAGTGCGCATATTGAACCGCCTGAGCCGGGATTTCGCGGATTGGAACGAAGTCCGGGTTTCGTCATTGGACGAGGTGTCGGAGTCGATTGGGCGGTACACGTATTCCCGAAAACTCGCGCGAGTGTTGAAGGAAGTGCTGCAGAGGTGTTTCGACGAGTTCCACGATCTCGAGTTGTCTTTCGCCGAAGATTCGTCGATGGAGCGCACGAAATCAGCGCTTCTGCGACTTGACGTGAACCCAACGATAATAGGGTCGGCCATGCTCGATTGGGCAGAAGACGGGGATCTGCCAATAACCACGGACCTATCGCGGGTGCTGCAGCGACTGGGATTTGTGGAGAACCACGCATCCCCGGCAGCCACGAAACGGAAGCTAGAGGAGCTGGTGACTCCGGGCAGCGAATACACGGCGTATAGATTGCTGCACGACCACGGCGGCGGTGTGTGCATTTCCCGGGGTTTCGACTGCGCGCCGTGCGTGTTGAAGACATTGTGCCCAAGGGGAAAGAAAGAACTGGCGAAAACGGGCTAGGAGCGGCGAGGGTTACCATGAAGGTGAAGTTGGCAATCCCGAAGGGGAGCCTGCAAGCGGCAACGGTGGAGTTATTTGCGAAGGCGGGCTTCAATATAGAGATCGGTCCGAGGTCGTACCTACCGGATGTAGACGATGAGGAGCTGGAGCTGCGGCTGTTCAGGCCTCAGGACATCCCCCGGTACGTTGAGAAGGGCATTGTGGACGCGGGGATCACGGGTAGGGACTGGGTGCGCGAGAATGGGGCGGAACTGGAAGAGGTGGCCGAACTGAACTACTCGAAACGGACAGCGAAGCCCTGCCGATGGGTGCTCGCGGTACCGGAGGACTCCCCGATACAATCCGTCAAGGACCTCCAAGGGAAATCGATAGCAACAGAGCTGGTGAGGGTGACACAGGAATACCTTCGACGAAACGGGGTGAAGGCCAGCGTGGAGTTCTCGCACGGGGCGACGGAGGTCAAGGTACCAGACCTCGTCGACGCCATTGTGGAGCTAACCGAGACAGGTGAGAGCTTGCGCTCACACAACCTGCGCATCGTCGATACGGTGATGGAGACGGTGACGTTGCTGGTTGCGAACGAAGAGTGCATGGCGGACGCGAGCAAGCGAGAGAAGATCGAGGCGCTGGTGGTGCTCCTCCAGGGGGCAGTGATGGCCCGGGACAAGGTGGTTGTGAAGATGAACGTGCCACAGGGGAAACTGGAGGAGGTAATCGCGCTGCTGCCGGCGCTTAGGGAGCCCACTGTGTCGCCATTAGCCCACAACAGGTGGTCGGCAGTGGAAACCGTGGTCGACGAGAGCAAGGTCCGCGAGCTGATCCCGAAGCTCAAGAGGGCAGGTGCAGAAGGGATAATCGAATTCCCCCTCAACAAGGTCATCCCGTAGTCTGGAGCCGCCCGCAAGTGAAGAGGACGCTCATTGCCCTAGCGGTCATGATAGGTCTGTTTAGCCTGCTCGGGTCGCCCGGGCAGCCGATAGGTTCACCAGAGTTCGTGTCCTCCGCAACAGACAGCGCTACCTTCCCTGGCAACCGTAAGTCTCACACCTACTATCTGCGGGGGCTGAGCCACTACCACAGCGGTGAAAGGGCAGAGGCCCTCAAGTCCTTCGAGAAGGCGCAGAGCTACGATCCAGAATCCGCGATGATTGCCTACCAGATTGGGAAGACACAGCTGGAACTTGGCGAGTTTGGGAAGGCGTTCGAGTCTCTGAACAAAGCGGGCGAGTTCGGTAAGGGCAACTTCGAGATCCAGCGGTACGTGGCGCAGGTTTACTTGAGCCTGGGACAATTCTCACGGGCGGCACCGTACCTCGAGAACGCGATTGAGCTTAACCCCAAGTGGTCAGACGGCTACAGGATGCTGGCGGGGATCTACAGGCAGGAAGGAGATACGCTGGCAGCCGCCCGGACGTTGGAGAGACTGCTGGAGCAGTTCCCTGCAGACCTTTTCATGCACCTGAATGTTGCGCAGTTTTACGTGGAAGCAGATCGGGCCGAGGAGGCGGTGCTGCATCTGGAGAGCGTCAAGGAACTGGCAGTGGATGACCCCGAGCTATTCCTGTTCATTGCCAGCGTCTACGCGAAGGCGGGTAGTTACGACGACGCCATTGATAACTACAGGCTGCATCTCCTCGAATACCCCGAGGCCGAGCGAGCGCTCATTCCGCTGGTGGCGGCGTACAAGAAGGCCGGTCGTCTCTCTGACGCGATAGCGTACTTCAGCGGGAGAGTGGCCGAGGATCCCGCGAGTGTGAGTCTCCGTTTGCTCCTGGGTGAAGTCTACGCGCTCGACGGGCAGGAGGAGCGGGGCCTGGAAGTGTGGAAACAGGCCATCAAAGACATTCCCGAATCGGACCCCGACAGGGTTTCGAAAGCCCTAAGGTTGCACTACCGGCTTGCCTCGTACTATGAGGAGAAGGAGGACTACGAGGCGGCAATTGCCACCCTTGAGCAGGCAGCCGGGTACCCGCCCGATGAGACTTCTGACGTTCTGGCCATCAATTTCCAGTTGGGGATCCTGCACAGGCTGGTCGGCAACTACGAAGAGTCTTCGACCAGTTTCATCAAGATCCTGGAGGCTGTCGAGTCTCTGGATGAGGGAGGGAGGACCGCCGCGAACGAGATTGCCAAGAACTCGCGCTACAATCTTGCGGCAAACTACGACCTGATGGGCAAGGACGAACAGGCGGAGGAAGAGCTTAAGAAGACACTTGAGAAAGACCCGGACTTTTCGGAGGCGAGCAATTATCTCGCTTACTTCTACGCAGTCCGTGGAAGGAATCTCGACAAGGCGCTGGAGCTGGTGAAGAGAGCGCTCGAAAAGGAGCACTCCAACGCGGCGTTCATCGATACGCTCGGGTGGGTGTATTACAAGCTGGGGAGATATGAGGAAGCGCTGGAGAAGCTGCTGGAGGCGGACTCGGCGATAGAGGATCCTGTGATAGCGGACCATCTTGGCGATACTTTCGAGGCCTTAGGGCAGACGGATAAGGCGGCGGAGGCCTGGAGACGTTCTTTGGAGCTGGCGGCACAGGAATTGGAGGAGGATGGCAGCCACGGGATGGACCCGTCGTACCAGTCCAAAGAAGTGAAGAGGAAGCTGGAAGAAGCCATGCAGGGGTCATCCGACCTCGCAGGGGACGAATAGAGATGGCGGGGCACTCGCACTGGGCAGGTATCAAGATAAGAAAAGCGGCCCAGGATGCGAAAAGGGGGCAGGTTTTTTCGAAGATCTCCAAGAGCCTCGTCTCCGCGGTCCGGCAGGGGGGGACGAATCCGGAATCGAATCTGAAACTGAAATGCGCGATGGATCGGGCACGTGAAGCGAATATGCCGAAGGAGAATGTTGAGCGGGCGATAAAGCGGGGTACGGGAGAACTGCCGGGGGTCGAGCTAGAGGAGCTTCTGTATGAGGGCTTCGGCCCGGGCGGCACGGCATTCATTGTGGAAGCCGTAACGGACAATCGAACGCGGACGGCGGCCGAGATCCGCCACATTTTTGAGAAGGGCGGGGGCAGACTGGCCTCCACCGGTGCCGTTTCGTGGATGTTTCGGCAAAGGGGGCTGTTCATCGTTGAGCGAAATTCCCTCGATGAGGATAAGCTTCTGGAGACCGTGCTAGAGGTAGGCGCAGAGGACCTACAGGCTTTCGATGACGCCTACGAGGTGTACTGCCAGCCACGCGACTTCGACGGGGTGAAGAAGGGATTAGAGGCCAAGGGCTTCAAGCTGTCCGCATCGGAACTGGGCTGGATTGCGAACGACACGGTCGATTTGGACGACATCCAATCCTGCAATGTGCTAGCTTTTCTGGAGACGCTGGAGGAGCACGAGGACGTTCAGACCGTTTACGGCAATTTCGAGATCTCCGAGCGGCAGAGCAATACCGCGTAGCGGCCGAGAGAATGTGCACACATAATAGCGGGATGAAGGGTCTAGTCATCGTCTATACGGGGGACGGCAAGGGCAAGACGACGGCTGCCTTGGGTATGGCGTTGCGGGCCTGTGGTCACGGCATGCGAGTGTCGATGCTGCAGTTCATCAAGGGAACAATGCCCACCGGCGAATTAGCTGCTGCGGAACACGTGCCCGGTTTGGAGATAATCCAACTGGGAGCAGGCTTCATCGAAACGGATGAGGCGGGGAGACCCACGAAGAGACACGTGGACGCGGCGAAGGACGCCGTTCGAACTGCGTTGGGTAAGATGGAATCCGGCGATTGGGACATGGTTATCCTGGATGAGGTCAACGTGGCTTTGTCGAGGGGCCTCATCTCCGACTCCGAGATGAAGGAAGTTCTGAGGCACAGGCCGCCGTCACTGACCTTGGTGCTCACTGGCAGGTGTGCGCCGGATTGGCTGGTGGACGAGGCGGACCTCGTGACGGAGATGAAGGCGGTGAAGCACCCGCACACGCGCGGGATGGAGGCTCAGCAAGGGATCGAGCATTGACGACGGAAGAGCAGTTGAAACCAAAGCCGTTGATTATTGAATCCATCGAGCGCATGCCGAACCTTTCGCCGACGGTGGCAAAGGTGCTGGCCCTGGTTAACGACCCCGATTCATCAGCGCGGGATCTGATCCGGGTTATCCAAATCGATCCCGTACTGACGGGAAAGGTGCTATCCCTGTGCAACTCGGCGTATTTCGGGATCCGGAAGAGAATCAGCTCGGTGGCACGGGCGACCGTGTTGCTGGGAATGAACACGATAAAGAACCTGGCGCTGACCAGTGCGGTGCTCGCGCTGTTTTCAACCGCGCCGCGCAAGGCAAGGTTTGACTCATCCGCTTTTTGGGAGCACTCCCTTGGCTGCGCGGTGGGATGCCGGCTGATTGCGGCGATGTTGAAGTTCGCCCCGGCAATTCAAGAGGAGTTTTTCGTCGCAGGGCTGCTGCACGATTCGGGCAGATTGGTGGTTGTGCACCAACTGCCTGATAGGTACCGCGAGATAGTGGATGCTGCTTCGGAGTCGGACCGGTCCGTTCTTGAGATTGAGGAAGAGGTCCTCGGTGGCCCCCATACGGAGATCGGTTTTCTGCTGGGCAAGAAGTGGAAGCTGGCGGAACATCTGAGCATGGCGATCCTGCACCATCACAATCCGACGGAGGCGGAGAAATTCGTGGAACTGGCTGCAGGCTGCCACATCGCCGATGTGTACTGCGAGCGAACTGGGATTGGGGTGGGTGGTGATACTGCCGATACTAAGGACCTGAAGGAAGCGTCCGCACGTCTGGGAAAGGATTTGAAAGAAGTGATAACCGTGCTTCACGAGAAGATGGAAGCGGAGATGGGGAAGGCGTCCATATTCCTCGTGAGGCGTACGGCCTAAGATGAGATAGAGGCAGCAGGGCGGACCTGCTGCCTCTATCCCCTTCCCCAACACATTCCGACTTCGCGTTTATCCCTTCGCCTCTACAGGTATCTGCCGAGGCTTGACGCTCTCCTTCTTGCCGAGCTGGACCCTCAACACGCCTTTCTCGTACTTCGCGGTCACCTTGTCCGGGTCAACGTACTCCGGCAGCTCGATCGTTCTGCAGAAAGCGCCGTAACGCCTCTCGACCCTGTGGTAATCAGCCTCCTTTTCTTCCTTCTCCTCCCTCTTCTCTCCCTTGAGAGTCAGATATCCGGCCTGGACAGATACTTCGATGTCCTTCTCATCCATCCCGGGCATCTCAGCGGTGACCTCAAGATGGTCTTCCTTCTCCACCAGGTCAGTAGGCACTCCCATTTGCCCATCAGTTACTCCAAGGGAGAACGGAGTGAAGAACTCGTCCACGAGTGTCTCCAGAGGCCATCTCAGAGTCAAAGGCCATTGAGTCTCTCTGAGAGCTAGTGCCGGTCTCACACGATGCTTTCTTCGCAGGTCCAACATTGTGCTCACCTCCTTTGAACCGTTCGCTCTAGTTCGTCCATTGTGTCTGATGCAACCTCTGTGCCAAACTGGTGTGCTTCACCGGAAGCCCTAAGTGATGTCTGGTCAACGACTTATGGCTGGCAAGAGCGACGGCTTGGAGATTGGCCGATTCTGTGAGAGCGGCGGCTGCCACAATGGCGGTTGGTGCAGAAGGCGTCCAGTCACGAGCGAAGCGGCGGCAGGTTTCCTTGACAGGGCGTGAGGTGGGAAGAATAATACGCGGCAAACCAATGTTGGGGCCGCACTCTGAAGGAGGGCGCTTGTGGATAGGGACGCGAAGAGGTTCGTACTGGCCAGTCTGTGTTACCTAGCAATAGGGTTCGCGGGAGGTGCGGGAATTCTGGCCTACGTATGGGACCGGGGGGAGATGCCGCCAGTTCCATTTGTCGACGCCTACAACCACGTCATAGTGGTCGGCTGGCTCTCGTGCCTCGGTTTCGGTCTGGGGCTGCACCTGCTTCCAAGGATCAGCGGATGCTCCCTCCATTCGGCGACGCTTGCGAACATCCAGTTCTGGATGCTGAACTTGGGCGTGGTGACGAGGGTGATCTCTCAGCCGTTTGCAGCGACGTACGGCATAGAGGTCAGCTATAGCGGTTCGGGCCCGTGGCTTGCAATCTTGCTGGCATCTTCGGGGCTCGAATTCCTCGCAGCCGTGCTCTTCTGCTACAACATCGCTCGAACCATCCTGCCAAAGGGCGGAGAGTAGCAGGGCCGTTCCGGCATTCGCTTAGGCCCTTCGGGGGCGTATCAGGAAAACCAAGCAGTTCACTCTGCAATCCCGGCAAGTTAGAATAGAGGCGGTGTTCGCCCTGGGAGTGGTGATGTTGTCTCTCCTCTCGGGCGCGGATTAGCTTTTACCCTCCGGATGAGGAGCAACGCAGATGTGGCATTACACGGGAAAGGTCCTTGAGCATTTCGTGAATCCACGGAACGTAGGCGAGCTGGAGGATCCCGATGGTGTAGGGGAAGTAGGATCCATCGCGTGCGGGGATGCGCTGAAGCTGGCGTTCAAGCTGGACGACGAAGGGAAGATACGGGACGTGAAGTTCCTGACGTTCGGCTGCGCGAGCGCCATCGCGTCGGCCTCGGCGCTGACGGAGATGCTGAAAGGGAAGACGGTGGAAGAGGCGGAGAAGATAGGCAACCAGGACATCGCAGAATTCCTGGGCGGACTTCCTGAAGAGAAGATGCACTGTTCGGTGATGGGGCGTGAGGCGCTGGAGGCGGCGATTGCGAACTATCGCGGGAAGGAGACCGAACTGAAGGAAGGGCTGGGTGAGGTTGTGTGCACGTGTTTTGGTGTCACGGAGGGCGAGATAGAGCGGGCTATCAGGGAGAACGGCCTTACGACGGTAGAGCAAGTTACGCACTACACGAAGGCCGGAGGCGGATGCGGCAAATGCCACGATCGTATACAGGAGATAATCGACCGGGTAGTTGGCAGACCTGCCGAAGAGGGCGCGGCGAGAAGGAAGCCCAAGAAGCTGCTGACCAACATCCAGAAGATAAAGCTGATCGAGGACACGATGAATACGGAGATCCGCCCGCTGCTGCGGTCGGATGGAGGGGACATCGAACTGGTTGACGTGGAGGGCGACGGGGTGATCATCCAGATGCGTGGGACCTGCGCCAATTGCCCAAGCTCGCCGGTGACGGCAAAGGAGCTGGTGGAGAAGAAGCTGCGCGAGTTTGTGAGCGATGACATATACGTGAAGGAGGTGCGGCCGTGATGCGCGTTTACGCTGACAATAACGCCACCACAATGGTTGCACCCGAGGTCGTGGAGGAGATGGCTCCTTATTTCACGGAGCACTACGGGAATCCGTCGAGCATGCACTCGTTCGGAGCGGCAGCGGAGGACAAGTTGGGAGAGTCAAGGGAGAAGGTAGCCGCGTTGCTTGGCGCCGTGGCTTCGGAGGTGATATTCACAAGCTGCGGCTCTGAGAGTGACAACGCAGCGCTCCGGGGGACTCTGGAATCTTATCCTGAAAAGCGCCACATAGTGACGACGCGAGTCGAGCACCCGGCGGTTCTCAATTTCTGCAAGCGCATGGAGGATTCCGGCTATCAGGTCACGTATTTGCCGGTAGACCCGAGCGGGCAGATTGACCTCCAGGAACTCGAGGATTCCATCACGGACGATACGGCCATCGTGAGCATCATGTACGCCAATAATGAGACGGGCGTGGTGTTTCCAGTAAGCAGGATCGCGGAGATAGTGAAGTCACAAGGAGCGGTGTTCCACTGCGATGCCGTGCAAGCGGCAGGGAAGTTGCCTCTGGACGTCCGCGACATACCGTTCGACCTGGTTACCATCTCCGGGCACAAGATTCACGCTCCGAAGGGAGTGGCCGCGCTGTACGTTCGGCGGGGGACGAAGTTCCGTCCCTTCATAATAGGAGGACATCAGGAGAGCGGCCGCCGAGGAGGGACGGAGAACGTTCCCGGGATAATCGGGCTGGGAAAGGCGTGCGTACTTGCCGAGGAGCGCGCGGAGGAGGAGCGGACGCGGCTGATGCGACTGCGCGACAAGCTTCAGAAGGCGCTCCTGGCGAAAGCCCCCGACGCACGGGTGAACGGTGAGGGCTCGCCGAGGCTTCCGAACACGCTCAACATTAGTTTCAGATACGTCGAGGGAGAAGCGATCCTGCTGATGATGAATTCAGTGGGGATAGCGGCGTCGTCAGGGTCCGCATGCACATCGGGGTCACTGGAGCCGTCGCATGTGCTTAGGGCGATGGGTATTCCATTTACCTACGCTCAGGGGTCGGTACGTTTCAGCCTGAGCCGCTACAACAGCGAAGAGGAAGTTAATTACATAATCGGTCAACTGCCGCCGATAATCCGGCGGCTGCGCGAGATATCGCCATTTGGCAGGGAAGCAGAGCACGCAAGAGCGTGAGTGGGGTTGCCGGGCCGCTTCGGGATATCCGCGCTAGCCCTGTGCCCCATTCTCTTCGGCGGATTCCGTCTCGGCGCCGTGCGTATCGCCCATCGCTTCGTGCAGCAGTTGCGAGACGCGGATGCTCTTCTTAACGGAATCATCAAGTATGAACTTGATGGCGGGCACATTCCTGGTCTTGAGCAGAGGAGCGACCCGAGACTGGACGAATTTCGCCGCCTTCTGCAGGATTTCGACGGTCGCCTGCTGCTGCTCGGGCTCTCCCATAACGGAAACGTAGACCTTGGCGAGCGTGAAGTCACGCGAGGTCTCCACCCTCGTCACAGTTACGAAAGCAATCCGCGGGTCTTTGAGTTCGAAGAGGACTGTCTCACTCACCTGCCGTCGAATGGTCTCGTCAACCCTCTCCTGTCTGCGGCTGGTCACGGTCAGATCAACTCCAGTTCATAGTCGATAAGGCGGACTTGGGGATTAGACTCAACGAAGCCCACCACATTGGAAAGAACGCTGTTGACGTGGCGTCTTTCGTTGCCGACACAGGCGAAGCCAAGCTCAGCGGTTTGCCAGACATCGTGGTGCCCGACCTCGGCGACTGAGACGCGGAACTTGTTATGAACACGGTCCTTAATTCCCTTAAGAACCCGCCGCTTGTCCTTCAGGGAATGAGCGTCCTGAACGAAGAGGACCATGCGAAGGGTACCGACCACCAACTTGCCGCTCCGGTGGGCTACCTGCCCAGTTGCTCGCCGAGCTTCCGGGCTACGCTTTCGATCCTGTAGGAGATCAGCTCGTCCCCTTCCTTGATGTCGTCGAAGTCGGCGACTTTCACCCCGCACTCATAGCCCTGAGTGACTTCTCGGACATCATCCTTGAATCTCCTAAGAGACTGCAATTGGCCATCGTAGACCACAACGCCTTCGCGTACAACCCGGACTTTGCTGTTTTGTCTAATGCTGCCTTCCTCGACGTAGCATCCTGCTATGGTGCCGATGCGAGAAGCCTTGAAGGTCTGCTTAACCGCCAGCCGTCCCTCGGTGACCTCGACCTCCTCGGGGGCCAGCATGCCTTCGAGCGCGGCGCGAATGTCGTTGGTGACGTCATAGATGACTTGATAGAGCCTTATCTCGACGCCTCTCTCGTCTGCGGCGCGGCTGGCACGAACGTTTGGGACCACGTGGAAGCCTATGATTATCGCGTCGGAGGCATCGGCGAGGAGCACATCGGATTCGGTTATGCCGCCGACTGCGGCGTAGAGCAGGTTCACGGCGACTTCTTCGCCCGAAAGCTTCTGTATGGCGTCTCTCAACACCTCTACCGAGCCCTGAACATCCGCCTTTATGATGACCCGAAGTTCTTGAGTCTCCCCTTCTTTCAGGGTGGCGAAGACGCTTTCGAGAGAGATGTGCTTTCGGCGTGCTACCGCAGTTTCATGGCCACGGCGCTCACGTTCAGCGACGATTGCCTTGGCCTTCTGCATGTCGCCGACGACGTAGAACTTGTCTCCGGCTTCAGGAACAGTGGAGAGGCCTGTGATCTCGACGGGTGTGGAGGGGCCCACTTCGCGAATGGCTCTGCCCTGCGAGTCGTACAACGCTCTGGCCTTGCCAAAGCCGTTGCCGCAGAGGATGATGTCGCCCTTGCGAAGCGTTCCGTCCTGAACCAGAACAGTCGCAACCACCCCTCTGCCCCCACTCACTCTCGCCTCAAGCACGGTGCCGGAACCAGGCCTGGTGGGATCCCCCTTGAGTTCAAGCAGCTCGGCTTCGAGTGAGAGCATTTCAAGGAGGTCGTCGACCCCCTGCTTGGTCACAGCGGAAGTCTCGACAAATACGGTCTTGCCACCCCATTCTTCCACCATCAGCCCTCGCTCCGCCAGCTGCTGCTTGACGCGGGTGGGGTTGGCGTCAGGCCGGTCGATCTTGTTGACCGCGACAACGATGGGTACCTCAGCCGCCTTGGCGTGTGCGATGGCTTCGTCGGTTTGCGCCATGACGCCGTCGTCCGCTGCCACTACGAGCACCACGAGGTCTGTGATGTTAGCGCCACGCGCGCGCATGGCCGTGAATGCCTCGTGGCCAGGCGTGTCGAGCACGACCACCTCGTTGTCCCCGGCTTTGACCTTATAGGCTCCGATGTGCTGGGTTATGCCGCCGGACTCGCCGGAGGTGATATCTGAACTCCGTATTGAGTCAAGAAGGGAGGTCTTGCCATGGTCAACATGACCTAAGAGGGTGACTACGGGGGCTCTGGGCTGCAAGTTACCGTCGGGTTTTGGCGCAACGGATTCCAGAAGTTCCCGCTCCAGGTCGGGCGCCTCTTTGACGCGAATCTTCACGCCGTATGCTTCCGAGATGACCTTGAGACCTTCTTCGGGGACCGGCTCGGTTATGCCAACCATGATACCGTGAGACACCAGTGTTCTAAGAATGTCGGTGGCCTTGAGGCCGGCTTCGCTGGAGAGCGTCTTGACGGCAACGGGCAGGGAGACCTCTATGTCGGTCTTGAGAGGCCCGGCACGCTTGGTAACACGCCGCCTGGTCTTCCTTCGGAACCGGGGTCTGCCTCGTCTCTTGACTCGCGGAGTAATCCGCTGCCGGATTACGGGTTCCCTTTCCATAGCAGCTTCGACGACTGTGGCCGGTTTGCGGGCCTCCATCGTAGCTGCTTCTCTTGAAGGCGGCTCAGGGCGAGGAGGAGTAGGCGTGACCGTGGCGGGGACCTCTTTCTCGATCTTCTCCTCAGCCTTCGGCTTGGGCTTGCGCGCAGGTCGCCTCTTGGGCTTTGGCTTCTCGGCAGGCGGGGCCTTTTCCTCAGCCTTGGGGGGTGGGGCCTCCTTCTTAGGTTTGGGCTTGCGTGCAGGGCGCTGCTTAGCCTTGGGCTCCTTGGGCGCTTCCTTCTTCGGGCCAGCCTTAGGAGGAGCGGCGAAAGCTTCCCGCATCTTGGCCGCAGCGTCGTCCTCGAGAGAACTCATGTGGCTCTTGACGTCGTAGCCCTGCTCCTGGCAGCGCGCCACGAGCACTTTGCTCTCGACTCCAAGCTCTTTGGCCAGTTTGTGCAACCTTATGGACAAGCTTCAGCTCCTAGGCTTGCTCGGGTTTCTCTTCGTCGCTACCATCGGGCGACTCGCTGCCCTCTGGGGTCTCCATCTCCTCTTCGGAGGAGTCGCGTTCTTCGGCAATCTGCTCTTCCGGCGATGCCGTTGTCTCTTCGGCGGCGGGCTCGGGTTCCGTCTCGGCAGTGTCCTCGGGCGTCTGCGCTTCCTCCTGGGCCTCCTCGGCCTCCTGAGCCTCTTCGCGCGCCGCCTCCTGCGCTGCCTCCTGTACTGCCTTCGTCCGCGCTTCTGCAGCAGCGCGGAGTTCCTCTTCGCCGACTGCTTCGGCCTCGGCGACAATCTCCTCAGCCTTACCTTCGTCAATCCCCTCGGCCTTCGTTAGTGTGGCCAGCTTGCTGGAGGCAACTTCTCTGGCCGAGGTGAACCCAAGACCCAGCAACGCTTCGAGGACGGGGCCCTCGACGGTGGGAATCTTGGAAAGGCGTTCTCTGGCTAGTTCGGGAAGACGTTCAGCGTCCTGCTCGGTGATTATGTCGATATCCCAGCCGGTGAGCCTGGCCGCGAGGCGGACATTCTGACCGCGCTTGCCGATGGCGAGTGACAGCTGGTCCTCTTGAACTACGGCCCTGGCGCGGCCAATCTCGGGGACAAGGATTACCCGCTCTGCATCTGCAGGCTTTAGGGCATTCTGGATGAAGAACCCCAGCTCAGGATCCCATCTGACGATGTCTATCTTCTCGCCGTTGAGTTCGTCGACGACGTTCTTTATCCTGGTTCCTCGTACGCCGACGCAAGCGCCGACGCAGTCGACGTTCTCGTTATGAGACACGACGGCGATTTTGCTGCGGCTGCCGGGCTCGCGCGCGACGGCTTTGACGTCGATGATTCCCTCGGCGATCTCGGGCACTTCCAGCTCGAAGAGCTGCTTCACGAGTTCGGGGTGAGTCCTGGAGACGATAATGCTGACGCGCTGTCCGAGCTTAAGCACATCAACTATGACAGCGCGCATGCGCTCACCGGCGTAGTACGATTCGGAGGGGATCTGTTCCCTGGCGGGCAGAAGCGCCTCCGCCCTACCCACGTTGACTATCACGTTCTTCCCCTCGACTCGCTGGACGACGCCATTCACAACTGTCTCCATGCGCTGTACATACTCGTCGTAGACGGCATCGCGTTCGGCCTCACGAATCTTCTGAACTATTACCTGCTTGGCGGTCTGCGCAGCGATCCTTCCCAGTTCGACCGGATTGACCTTTCGGCCGCTCTCGAATGCGGATATGGCACCGGTCTCACGGTCTATCTGTATGGTTATATCTTCCTCGGCCCCGAAGTGCTTACGGGCGGCGGAGAGGAGCGCAAGCTCGATCCCCTGGAACACGATCTCCTTGTCGATGTTCCGGTCCTTTTGAATGACCTCGACCAGCCTGAGGATTTCGCCGTTCACCGTTTCACGATTCCTTCTATCTCACAACTAAAAGAGTGGGACGTTACCCCACTCATCAACCCGCAAGCCTTCGACGATGTGGGGGGTTACGCCTCCCCCCGTCCGAGAGAGATATTTTTCCCCGTAGCCTTATCGAAGAGGTGTACCTTGCTGATATCAAACAACACGGTAAGTTGCTGATCTACCTTTGCATCGTGGTGCGGCTCAACCTTAGCCACCAACTGCCATTCCCCGGCTTGGAGGTGGAGAAGCTTCTCATCTCCCAGCGGCTCGACCACCCTGACGACGGTGTCGACAGATCGGCCATCGGGCTCTGCCGAAGCGGACGTCGCGTCCTCGATGTCCTCGGGCCTGACCCCGAGAGTTACCTCTTTACCTGAGTGATCGGAGACGGCTGCTCTAAGTGGGTCGGAGATACGAAGGCGGATGGAGCCGCTGGTGAAGGCCATCTCGCCCGCGTCGGTGCCAAGCCTGCCCTCGATGAAATTCATTGGGGGCGTGCCGATGAAGCCTGCGACGAACCGGTTCTCCGGACGGTCGTAGAGCTCTAAGGGCTCCGCAATCTGCTGGACCATGCCATCGTTGAGCACGGCGATCCTGTCTCCCAGAGTCATCGCCTCGACCTGGTCGTGGGTGACATAGATCATGGTCGTTTGTAGGCGGTGATGAAGCCTGCTGAGCTCCGCACGCATTTCCACACGAAGCTTGGCGTCGAGGTTACTGAGGGGCTCATCGAAGAGAAACGCCTCTGGCTGACGCACGATGGCACGACCAACCGCTACCCGCTGTCGCTCACCGCCGGAAAGGGCCCTGGGCCTGCGGGCAAGGAGGTGCTTGATGCCCAGGATGGTCGCGGCATCCTCGACACGCTTCTTTATCTCGGACTTGGGGAAACGCCTCAGCTTCAGGCCGAAGGCCATGTTGTTGTACACGGACATATGAGGATAAAGCGCGTAGTTCTGGAACACCATTGCGATGTCACGGTCCTTTGGGGGCACGTCGTTGACGACCCTGCCGCCTATGTAGACGTTGCCCTTGGTTATATCCTCGAGCCCGGCAATGAGCCTGAGGGCTGTGGATTTCCCGGAACCCGAGGGGCCGACGAGGACGAGGAACTCCTGATCCTGTATGTGTAGGGATACATCCTCTATCCCTACGACATCGCCCGGGTAGGTCTTAGTTGCATTTTCAAGCACAACTTCCGCCACAGACCGCTCCTCTCGCAACCGACAGATCGAGCCGCCCGGCGACTCGAAGCGGGAATCCTCATTCTATTGCCGCCCCTATGCATGTCAAGCCATTTTACCACAAACCCGGCTCGGGCGCACTCGTGCGGGGCAGCCGACACCCGAGCGGCCTGCCGCGCCCTCCGTGCATTCAGGTCGAGAGCGTGCGGACCCAGTCTGGTTGGCGACGACATTAGTCACGGTGGCACCCCCGATGAAGCCGTCCCGCCGTACGCACGGGTGTGGCATACGCGAGGAGACTCTTGCGAAGAGCGCGCGAAAAATGTTATACGGGAGGATGATATTCGAGGTCGCCGCACATGGGGAACTTGCGCGGGCGAAGCAGGTAAATCAGTGAGTCAGATCAGGGGGGAACGTTCTATGAAGCTGGGGTGCGGCGGCACGCTTGCGCTACTTGCAGCCATTCTCCTGTCCGGCAGCGCGCTATCGGCTGAGGAAGCCTCGATGAGGCTCACCATGGAGGAAAGCGAGGAGATAGCGCTGCGGAACAATCGCACTCTAGCAGCAGCGCGGCAGGAGAGTGAGAAGGCGCGAGGGCGAATCGTTGAGGCGAGAGCGGAGGCACTGCCAGGATTGTCCGCCGACATCACGGCGACTCATGTAGGAGAGCCGCCACAAGGGACGTCCAGCAGACAGGACAACTACTATGTGACGGCAGCCCTGTCCCAGGCCTTGTACAAGGGAGGTCTAATCCGTGCAGGCCTGAGGGGGGCTTCGCTGTTCGAAGAGTTCTCGGGGGAAGGAGTGCGGGAGGCAGAGCGCGGACTGATCGCGCTGGTCAGAAAGGCGTATCTTGACGTGCTTCTTCAGGATGAGCTGGTGTCGGTCCAGGAACAGACGCTGGAACTGGCGTCGAGGAACCTGGACGACGTACGACTGAGCAAGGATGCGGGTAGGGCGAGCAGGTTCGACGTGATAAGGGCGGAGGTGGAGGTGGCTCAGGCGACCGCCAGTCTCACGGAGGCGGGAAGCGGTCTCAGTGTGGCAAGGAAGCGATTCCTTAACACGCTGTCGTTGGATCTCGACACTCCATTCGAACTGGTAGACGATCTGCGCTACTCGGCAGTGGTGATTGACGAAGAGGGAGCGACTGAAGTGGCGCTGGGAAACCGGCCAGATCTGGCGCAGGCGATGCTGTCGGTCGAAATGCAGAAAGAAGCGATATCGGCGGCGCGGTCACCGGCTCTGCCGCAGGTTTTCGCGACGGGAACCTGGCAGGGCGGAACGGTGAGCCAATTCGATCCTGGGGGGACGGGCTCCTGGCAGGATGGGTGGCAGGTGGGTCTGTCGGCCTCACTGTCCCTGTTCGATGGGATGAGGACGCGCGGTAGTGTGATACAAGAGAAGGCAGCGCTGGAACAGTACAGACTGATTAGCCAAGACTTGAAGCAGAGCATTCTGCTGGAGGTCAAGGAGGCAGTTCTCAACGTCCGCAACGCTGAGGAGCTTGTTAGGGCGAGGCAAGAGGAAGTCAAGCTGGCTGGAGAGAGCGAGCAGCTGGCGAGAGATCGGTTCAGCGCGGGCAAGGCGACGCAGCTTGACATTCTGGACGCGCAGTTGGCGCTCAGCGCGGCACGAACGGGATTGGCGACAGCCACGTACAGCCACCAGCTCGCGGTACTGGAGGTGGAGCGAGTGACGGGCACTGTGGACCGACCTTCGCTGTCGGAGGCACTTCTCATGCCGATGGCCGGTGAGGGAGAGGAAGAGGATGCCGATTGACGGCGGGAAGGGCTTAGGGTGAAGAAGGCGGTCGCCGCTCATCGGCAGGCAAGCACGATATGATGATTGAGCACGGCCGACGAGTGGAGGATGAAGTCCACCGGATCTACGGCCGGGTGGACGAGGCGATTGCGCAGACGGGTGTGGAGTGCTCAGCATGCGGGAAATGCTGCCACTTCGATGACAGTTTCATCTTATACGCCTCAACGCTGGAAGTGCACTACCTCGTGAGTCACGCCGGTCCCCCGTCGAGTGCCCCGCCTGGGATATGCCCCTACCAGGTGGGGATGCTATGCAGGGCCCGGGAATCCCGTCCCCTTGGGTGCAGGACGTACTTCTGTGATCCGGCACGAAGGGAGGAACTGGAGGAGATTAACGGTGAGGCGCTGCGAAGCCTGAAACGAGTGTGCGACGAGGAGGGCGTGCCGTGGCGCTACGCACCTTTGCTGACAGCGCTTGCAGAGAGAGTGTGAGACGTTGTTGACGATTCCACACGGCGTCGTCGAGAGAATTCTGTCCGAGGCAGAGAATGCCTATCCCGCGGAGTGTTGTGGTCTACTGGCGGGCAAAGGGGAAGTGGTGTCCCGCGCTTTCCCGATAGCGAATACGGAGCAGTCCCCGACGGGCTACTTCATGGATCCGCAGGGACAGTTCGACGCAGCGCGGAAGATGCGCGAGGCCGGTCTGCAACTTCTGGGAATCTACCACTCGCATCCGAGCAGCCCGCCCTACCCTTCGGAGCGAGACGTGAAGCAGGCCTTCCAAGATGTGGTGCATGTGATCGTGTCACTGGTGGGAAGCGGGGGGGGCGGCCACGTCGAGTTTGGCATGCTGAGGGCCTTCAGAATCTCCGCGGGGGCAGTCGCAGAGGTCCCGGTGAGAATCCGGTAGTTTTTGCTCAGGCGGCCTCTTCGCTGATCTTCTTCACCTGCACCGAAATCGGCTTCGACACTCCGGCCTCCTGCATAGTTATGCCATGCAAGAGATCGGCGATGGCCATGGTGCGTTTGCAGTGCGTGATGATGATGAACTGAGACTTGTCCAGGAACTCCTCCAAGAGGCTACTGAAGCGGCCAATGTTCTTCTCGTCAAGCGCCGCGTCCACCTCATCGAGAATGCAGAACGGCGCGGCCTTTGCTCTGAAGACTGCAAACAGAAGCGCGACGGCTGTGAGGGCCTTCTCGCCGCCGGAGAGGAGTGTGATGGACCTCGGGTTCTTGCCCGGAGGACAGGCAATTATGTCGATGCCGGCCTCGAGCAGGTCGACCCCCTCCTCGAGAACTAGGTCGGCCCTGCCGCCACTGAAGAGCTTCCGGAACAACTCGCGGAAGTTCTCGCGGACCTGGGCATAGGTTTCGGAGAACAGCCTGCGGCAGGTGGTGTCCAGGCGATGCAATGTATTCTTGATTGAGGATGCGGCCTTATCCAAGTCTTCGCGCTGACCCGTAAGGAAGTCGAGACGCTCCTGGAGGCGTTCCTGCTCGGCGATGGCTTCGAGGTTGACGTTCCCGACCCTCTCGCGCTTTCTCCGAACCTCCGCAACCTGCTCCTCGATTTGTGACCACTCGACGCCGTGCTCTTCCTCGTAGTCTTCGTAGAGCTGGAGAAGGTCACGGCTATAGTCGGTCTTGACCCTCTCGCAGAGCGCTTCCATTTTCACGCGGAGTTCTCCGGAGCGGCCCCTGAACTCCTCGCGCCGCTCGGCCAGCACTTCGCGAGAGGCACCTGCTTCGTCGAGTTCGGTGCGAAGCTCACCAGCCCGGTCTTGCAGCAATTGGGCCTCACGCTTGTTCTCGGCGATGCTTGCTTCAAGGTTCTGCCTGACGTCTGCAGTGCCCGCGATCTGCCGCTCGGTGTCAACTATCTCCTGCTCCAAGGAAGTTCTTCGCCCCGCACATCTCTGGATCTCGGCCTGCGCGCGCTCTATGGACTGCTTCTGGTCGGAGACGATTTCGTTGAGTTTCTGGATGCGGGCCTCGCCTGCCTCTTTTCGTTCTTCGCGCTGAGCGAGTTCGACCTTGAGCCCGGTCATCTCCTCGGACAACTGAGCCAAATCGGTATCGGCAGAGGCAATCCTTGCGGTGAGTTGAGAGATGCGCTCTTGTTTCTCTGCTTCTCGGCGCTCGGAGTCCGTGATGTCCTTTCGGACTTGCTCCTCGGTCTGTACCGCTTCGCGTATCGTGGTCCCGATCTCGTCCAACTCGCCGACGTTGACGCGAAGATTGTCGTCCAGCTCGGTCCTTCTGGCGTGAGCAGCTGCCGTCTCCTTTTCCAACTGCGACAGAGTGGCTTCCCACTTCGCTTCTTCTGCACGGAGGCCCTCTTCAGAGATGAGGACCCTCTCGAGTTCGGTGCGTTTGCGGTCGGCGTCCTTCTGGAGTTGGGCCAAGGCGGACTGAGTGCCGGCGATGTCTTCCTGAAGCTGCCGCAACTCGCTACGGCGGGAGATGAGGCCACGAGAGCCGGGGCCACTCAGCCGGATGATGCCCATGGGTTCCATGACATCACCCTCGGAGGTGACGAGGCGAGCCGGGTCAGGGGATGAGGTAAAACGCGCGACGGCTTCGTCGAGGTCGCGGACGGTTTGAGAAGTGGAGACGAGCGTTTGGACCAGCGGGTCGTACTGCTGATCGCAAGCTATGCCGCCGCGCAACTCTTGCGACGTTCTGCCTGAGCCGAAGCCGCGAAGCTGGTCAAGCGGGACGAGGGACACGGCACCGAGTTTCCTCTCCCTGAGGAAAGAGGCAACGCGAAGGGCGTCCTGGAGGGACTTGGTGACGACGGCCTCGGCGGTCTCTCCCAGGAGGGCTTCCACAGCTTTGGCCAGTTTCATGTCCACGTGGAGAAGGTCGGCGACGATACCGACAACGCCGGTGAGGCAAGATTCTGCCTTGGCGGATTCGGCCAGAACTGCGCGGACGGCGGGCCCAACGCCTTCCTGCTTTCGCTCGAGGTCCTCGAGAAGCTCCTTCCTCGAGAGGAGTCGGTCAAGCGCGGCCCTCTTCCCGTCCGCAGCGGCTCTCATCGAATTAAGTTCGGACTCGACGGCCGTGCGGATCTCCCGGAGCTTTCCGAGCTCGCGCCGGCAGCTCTCAACACTCGCGGTCGCGGCCTGAACCTTCCCCTCGATATGAGCGCACTGCGCTCGGGTGTGGTCGAGGTCACGGCGGAGTTCCGTCTGCTTTTCCCGAAGCCTGGCAGCGCGCCCGGCAAGTGCTTTTCTCTCGGCAGTTATGGCGCTAAGGTCGTTATGGAGGCGTGACTTGGCCTGAAGCAGGCTGAAGACCTCTTCTTTGGCAATGGACAGTTCCTGTTCCACTGCGTGCTTTTCTTCGTCGATGGTCTTGGCCCGGCTGAGGCAGTTGGCCAACCCGGATTGCGTCCGGATGAGAATCTTTGAGTCCCTATCAAGCTGCTCTGATGCGGACTTAAGCTCTTCCTCGAAGCCTTGGAGCTTGGAGGCGTGCTCGGCGAGTTCCTGACGGGATCGCGCTTCAGTTTCGTCCAGCTCTTGAAGCCTCTGCCGGTTGACCTGGATCTTGTCGTGAGCAGCGCGGACCTCCGTCTCGAGGGCCACGAGCCGGGCCTCGGCGGACGAGGCGGCTTTGTCCTTCTGCGTGGCCTGCGATTCGATGTCGCGGAGGTCCCTGGAGAGGCTATCCATTTCGGTGCGCGCCGCTTCGTCCTTTTGCTTCAGTGCGTCGAGCTCATCCAGGATGGCCGTACGCTCGACATTGAGAACGTGGAGGCGATGGCGGGCCAGGTTGATCTCGAGCTCGGTGAGCTGCAGAGAGTATTCGCGATACCTCCGAGCCTTGGCGGCCTGGAGCTTGACTGAGCGTAGCTGTCGTTGCACCTCGGAGATCACGTCAGCAATGCGAATGAGGTCCTGATCAACACGCTCGAGTCTGCGGAGGCACTCGGCGCGCTTGGACTTGTACTTGCTTACGCCTGCGGCCTCCTCGAGGATGGCGCGCCGTTCGCGAGGGTTGGATTGAAGAAGGGTCTCGACCTTCCCTTGGGGCACTATGGAGTAGGCGTCGACGCCGAGGCCGGTTCCCATGAGGAGGTCGCGGATATCTTTGAGGCGGCAGTCCTTGCCGTTTATGAGGTACTCGCTCTCGCCGGTCCGGTAGAGCCTTCTGGTGAGAGAGACCTCGTCGGTGTCGAGTTGGATTTCGCCGGAGCCGTTCGCGAGAACGAGAGAAGTCTCGCAATAGCCCATTGGTCCGCGGCCGTTTTCGCCCCCGTAGATGAGATCGCCCATCTCCTTAGCACGAAGGGCCTTGGGGCTCTGTTCGCCGAGGACCCAAAGCACGGCGTCGACTATGTTGCTCTTACCACAGCCGTTTGGGCCTACAAATGCGGTGAGACCCTCGTCGAACTCGAAGGCGGTTTTGTCCGCAAAGGATTTGAAGCCGACAAGCTCAAGGCGCTTCAGGCGCATCTTTCCTCCAGTCCATGGGTGGCAGTTCTCTGTTGCACAAACTTTGGCAAGATGTAGAATAATTAGGTGGGAGCGCGAATCGAATGTGTTGGGGAAGGAATTTCGGCACATTCACTCCGCAGCTCGTGGCTTAGCAGCGGATGTTGTTCGCGCTCCCACAGTGTTTGCAGTCGGCTCCCTCCAAACCCACTTTCTCAATTCTGTATCCGGCTCTTTTTACCAGCAGCTCGCCGCAGTCGCGGCAGTACGTGTCGGTGCCGTTCCCAGAAGCCACGTTGCCCACATACACGTAATCGAGATGACGTAGAAGCATCTCCCGTGCCTTCTTAAGCTGACATGAGGTCGTCTCGGGCGCGGTGAACTTGTACCTGGGGACGTAGGCAGAGAGATGAGTTGGAGTTTCTCTGCCGAGATTGTCTGCTATCCACGTAGCGAGGTCTTCGAGTTCCTGTGAGGAGTCGTTGTGCCCGCTAATGACGAGGTTGGTGACTTCAACGTGGGTGGCCTTCGATGCCGTTTTGGCTGTCTGTAGAACGGGCTCCAGTTCGCCCCCAACGTATTCCCGGTAGAAGTCGGGACGTATGCTCTTTATGTCGACGTTGACTGCGTCGATGAAGGGGAGAAGCTGCTCGAAGGGTTCAGGGTTGACGTAGCCGTTGGTCACAAGAACATTCTTGAGGCTGGCCTGACGTACGAGTTCGGAGGTGTCGCGAACATATTCGAACCAGACCATGGGTTCGTTGTAGGTGTAGGCGACTCCCACTGAACCGCGAGCTTGGGCTTCTTTCAGGGCATCTTCAGGTTCAAGCTCGAAGGTAGGAGAGTTCTGCTGTGATATTTCCCAGTTTTGGCACCACGGACAATGGAAGTTGCAGCCGTTGGTTCCCAAGGAAAGGATCTTGGTGCCAGGGAAGAAATGGTATAGGGGTTTCTTCTCGATGGGGTCCATAGCCGCCGAGGTGCACTCGCCGTACATGTTGGCTGAGAGTCCGCCGTCGCGATTCTCCCGCACTCCGCAAATGCCTGTTTGCCCATCAGGAATGATGCAGTAGTGGGGACAGAGGACGCAGCGTAGACTTGTGCCTTCCAATCTCTGGTAGAAATCTGCCTCCTTCACAACGCATCCTCGTTCTGGGGACGGTAAGGCTGGAGAGGCCGTCCACAGCTATCGTATCGGCAGACGTGTTCTGAAACCTTTATTGCAATCAGCTCGGGAGAAGATGCTGACGTGTGGTGGGGAAAAAGAGTAGGCAGCCGCTCGGCGGGAGTGCGGTCGGGGAGGGTAACCGACTCCGTCACTTCGAGCGGCTGCCTTGGGTCTCCGCGGTAGGGTTCCCTCTTACGGTGCAGTTCTGCACGAACCTGGCTGCCTCTGAAGCCAGAAGGGCGAGTTCCTCACGAAGGGGGGAAGGTAGTTGCTCGAACGCCGGGTCCAAGCATCGCGTCGGACGAAACACCTGAAGCACATATTTCTTAGCACCCCTAAGCTCTTCGGCAATCTTCAAGATGTCGTCCCGGGAGTGCAACTCGGGACAGAAGGTGGTCCGGAACTCGTACTCGATGTCGCTGCGTATAAGGGTGAGGATGCTCTCGCGTATTGCGCCGACATCTGCTTGAACACCAGTAGCCGCCGCGTACTTCTCCGGTTCGAGGGGAGCCTTGACGTCCATGGATACCGACTGGATCAGACCTGCGTCGATGAGTTCCGAAAGCCGTTCCGGGTTAGAGCCGTTGGTGTCGAGTTTGACACCGACCTCCAGGGCTCGAATCCTAAGTATGAGGGACTCGAGATCACTGTAGGTTGTGGGCTCGCCTCCGGAAACCACCACGCCGTCAATCCATCCCTGTGAGCGTTTGACCGTATCAGCCAAGCTGGAGAATGGAATCACCTCCAAGTGGGAGCCGACCACGAGGTCCGGCGAATGGCAGAAGGGACAGCGGAAGTTACAGCCGGCAAGGAAGATGGCGGAGGAAATGCGGCCTTCCCATTCGATAAGGGAATTGGAGATGAGGCCCCTTATGGGGGGGCGAAATTCGGCGGCGGTGGATGTCATTGGTCCGTCAGATAGAGCTTAAGTTCTCCAGACTTGGGAATTCTCCCGTCCCACCGCGCGATGTCTCTCTCGCCTTGTCGTAAGATGGTGGTGGGTACAGAGTCGACATCGTTGAACATGCCTTCGGCAAGCCCCTCTACGGTCTCCATGTCGTGGTACTGCAGCACGACTGAGCCCTGGAGCCCCAATCTGTCCAGTAGATGCGTTATCTTTCTCCTGGTGGATAGGCATCTAGCACAGCCATTCTTTCCAAAGAGACTGACGACCACCGGTGCTCCTTTCTTTCACTTGGCCATGACAGGTGAAGGGGTACCGAGGGAGTAGTTGCCCTTTTTTCTGTCGGCCAGCTCCCCGATCTTGGACTTGTTCCAATTGTCGATGCGGCTGTAGTAGCCGACGACGCGAGTTATCCCGTAAACGTCCGCCGACCCGCACTTTCCGCAGAATTCAAGAAGCCCCGAGAGCATGGCGTTGCAGTCGTTGCAGATTGTGAACTCGGGGGAGATGGTCATCTGTGCGGCTTGAGTGTTGTAGTAAACCTTCCTGACGAGGTTGAGTATGCTGGATGCGGGTGGCAGCTCTTCACCAACGAAGCCGTGAATGATGGCCCCCGACTCAATCAACGGATGGAATTTGCTCTGGCTTCTTATTCTGGTTATGAGGTCGACGGGCGCATCAGCGCGGAGGTGGATGCTGTTGGTGTAGTAAGCGGAGTCATCCTCGACGGATCCTTTGAGAACGTTGCCAGCCTCATTCGGGAAGAAACGGAGGTCAACTTTGGCCAAGCGCCGCGCGGCGCTTTCGGCGGGAGATTCTTCGAGAGATAGCTTTAGCCCGAGCTTCTTGCCGTACTCCTTAGCCCTGAAGTACATGTAGGAGATTATCTTGAGTCCGAGCTTGAGCGTTTCCGGGCTTTCGTGCAACTCCTGGCCGGTGAGGTGGAGAACACATTCGTTGAGGCCGATCAATCCGATTATGTAGGTGGCTTGGTCGAGGTCGACGTAAGGCCTACCGTCGGAGGCGGGCTTGCCGATTTGCCAAAGCGGCATCTCGGGCCCTGACATCATCTTGGAGATGAAGTTTCTCTTTTCCAGGTGGGCCTTAATGACGAGGTCCATGGCCAGGTCAACTTCCTGGAGGAAGCCGTCCAAATTGCCCTTTCCGGCCCTGTAGGCGGCCTGAGGAAGATTGACGGTGACGTTCTGGAAACCGCAGAAGCGCATGGACTCGGGGTGCTTGAGCATATTGTTGTCGGTGATCGTGGTGCGGAGCCTGCAGCAGGCGGAGAGGGTGACTTCGTCGCGGTCGAAAATGAAGTAGGGGACGCCGTTCTCGCCGGCGATCTGGCAGGCATACTCGAGGAGTTCGAGCTGCTCAGGATCGTTGAACGTATCTTCGCATATGTGGAAGTCGCACTTGGGGAAGGCGAAGATGTGGCCGTGCTGGTCGCCTTCGCGCCAGACGTCGAGCATCGCGCGAGCGAATTCCATTGCGGCCTTCTGGTAGTCGCCATAGGTGCGGCCGGTGTATCGGCCCCCCGGGCCGATGGCGGGGATGGACTTCATGTAGGTAGGCACGCCGGTGTGGATATTGAAATCCAGGAAAAGTGTCTGGCCACCCCGGGAGAAGGCACTTTGGGACGAGCTGAAGAGCAGGTGCTGGGCTTCCTGTTTCATCTCCTGGGGACTCATCCCTTCGACGTATGGAGAGTAGAGAACGTTTATGTATGCAACGCCGAGCGCACCCGCGTAGTAGGCCTGCATGGAAGCCAGAAACGTGTTGAGGTGACCGGTAAGGGTACGGGCGTGCTTGGCGGGAGCGGAGCTTGTGTCAAGATTGTTGAGAGAGAGGCCGTACTTCTTCAGGTACTCGAGCGAATGTGAGGAGCAATAGACCCTGACGGGATAGCCGAGGTCATGAAGGTGGATGACGCCGCGCATGTGTGCGTCGGAGATTTCCTTAGAGAAGATCTCTTGGAGTGCGTATTGCTTCAGAGTGTTTTCGGCGATGGCGAGATTGATGGCCTCGGGGTTGTTGGCGGTGATGTTGCTGTTCTCTTTGCTCTTGGAGTAGATGAGTTGTTCGAGGTCGTATTTGGGAGTGCCTATGACAGTCTGCCGCTTGAGATGGGTTTCGAAGCCGCGCTCGAAGAGTTCGTTGTCGACGAGCTCGCGAATAAGAGAGGTGGAGATGCGGGTCAGTCCGGAATCGAAGATCCGGCGCTCCACAGCGCTGGCGATCTCCGAAGCGATGTCGGTGTCGAGGTCGGCCTCCTTCTCGAGCGCTTCGATTATCTTGCCCTTGCTCCAGGCAGAGATTTCGTCTTTGGTGACGCCGTCGACCAGCAGGAGGATGTCGGTGCTGCCGTTGGCGATCTTTTTCTGCTTGTGGACTTTGAGCCTTTCGCGCAGCCTGGCGCGCTTGTCGCGGTAGAGTATGTAGGCCTTTCCGGTCTTGGCGTGGCCGGTTTCGATGAGCACCTTCTCTACCATGTCCTGGATTTCTTCGATGGTGGGTATCTCTTCTTCGAAGTTCTTCTCCAGGAAGAGCGTCACAACGCCGGCAATCTCTTCTGCAAGGAACCGGTCCTCGCCGCCGACGGCCTGAGCGGCCTTGAAGATGGCATCTGCGATTTTCTTTTCGTCAAAGGGAACCACCCTAGAGTCACGCTTACGAACCAACTGCACACGCGCCATTTTACCTCCCCTGCCCTGGCGTCTCAGAAGAGAGCATAGGTCTTATCTCATCCACGAACTTGCTGACGTCTTCGAAGTCCCGGTAAACAGAAGCAAACCTGACATACGCAACCTGGTCGAGCCTCTTCAGCGCGTCGACTACCATCTCCCCGATCTGCGAAGAGGGTGTCTCGGCGGCGGACGACTCGTTTATCTTTGCCTCGATGGAATCGACCAGTCGTTCGAGGTCTTCCACTGCGACCGGCCGTTTGTGACAGGCTTTGAGAAGGCCGCTCATGAGCTTCTTTCTTTCGTAGAGTTCTCTCCTGCCGTCTTTCTTGACAACCTGAAGAGGGGTCTCCTCAACGCGTTCGTAAGTGGTGTATCTGCGGTTGCACCCGCGACACTGACGTCTTCGCCTGATGACGAATCCGTTGGCTGTGGAACGTGAGTCGATCACCTTGTCCTTCGGGCTCTTGCAGAACGGGCACCGCATTGATCTGCCCCGACGAAAAAGGATCAGAAAACGCATTCCTGGGGCGCCAAGGGCGAATTAGCCATCCGATTCGCCACGCTACCAAGCCCATCATCTGACGGCATTTGCGACCATAAGATACCAGATATAGCGTGTCAAGTGGTTGGCTGCGATTTTTCCCGGACGCTGAACCTAAGCTCTTCTGCAGCCGAGACTTTCTCCGAGAGGATTCATTCTTCAGCGGAAGTCGGTAGGAGGCAGACCTCAACTTTCGCCTCCGCCAGCATTTTTGATGCCAAATCATCAGGATAAGCGGAGGCAATGACGATCTTTTTTACTCCGGCGTTAATTGCCATTTTGGAGCAGACCGTGCAGGGGTGGTTTGTGACGTACAGGGCGGCACCGTCGATCCTGATTCCGTGCCTCGCCGCTTGCAGGAAAGCGTTCATTTCTGCGTGGAGGCCCCTGCACAACTCATGGCGCTCTCCTGAGGGGACTCCGAGCTTCTCGCGAAGGCAGCCGGTCTCGCTGCAATGGGGAAGCCCCATGGGAGCGCCGTTGTAGCCCGTGGCCAGGATCTGGCGATCCAACACGAGGACAGCTCCCACCTTGCGCCTGAGGCACGTGGAGCGTTCGGCCACCACGTGGGCAATCTTCATGAAATACTCATCCCAAGTTGCACGAGCGCGTTGAGCGCTATCCATTTGATTACCTCGCGATTAGCCACTGTAGCATTCTGTGACAGGGCGTGCAAGCCCGGCCTGACGGGTCACAGGGGGACATTTGGCTTGAATCGGCCGCAGGGGTGTGGTAGTTTTACTATAGGAAGCTCCGCGGCAAGGCTTCAGGCTCGAATCCTATAATCTCGGCCCAGAGGCGGAGGCTGGCAACGATGGAACACGATAATCTTACGGACCACGCCCGCAGGGCCCTCCAGCTGGCGCGCGACGAAGCGCGCAGGTTCCGGCACAATTATATAGGTACGGAGCACATGCTGCTGGGGCTGATAAGGGAGGGAAGCGGCACTGCGGCGACAGTGCTTAAGAACCTTAAGGTGAACCTGAAGCAGGTCGCGCTCGAGGTGGAGAAGACGCTGCCTTCAGGCACCGAGCCAATCCCGAAGTCCTCGGAACTGCCGTTCACCGACAACGCCAGACGGGTGCTGGAGCTGGCCAATGAAGAGGCACGGGGCATGGGGCAGACGTACATCGGGACGGAGCACATGCTGCTGGGGCTTCTCGGCATTCCGCGGGGTTACGCTGCTCAGATTCTGCAGAGTGTGGGGATCAAACTGGACCGGGTTCGCGAGGAGGTGCTGAACTTCGCCAGCGCGAGCTTCGGGTTCGAGGCGGCGGAGACCGGGACCCAGCCAAAGGGGAAGTCGAAGACCCCGGCGGTGGATGCTTTCAGCCGGGACCTTACGGAACTGGCGCAGAGAGGTGAGATTGATCCGATAATCGGACGCGAGAAGGAGATCGAGCGTCTGATTCAAGTGCTCAGCCGGCGCAAGAAGAACAACCCGGTGCTGCTGGGTGAAGCCGGAGTGGGAAAGACGGCGATAGTGGAGGGCCTAGCTCAGGCCGTGGTGCAGAGCAACGTTCCCGAGCCTCTTCGCAATCGTCGCATCGTGGCGCTGGATCTGGCGATGATGGTGGCGGGAACGAAATACCGGGGTCAGTTCGAGGAGCGGATAAAGGCTGTCATGTCGGAAGTGCGGCGGGCGAAGAACGTGATCATCTTCGTGGATGAGCTTCATACGATTGTGGGCGCAGGAGGAGCGGAGGGTGCGATAGACGCTTCCAACGTACTGAAGCCGGCGCTTTCGCGGGGGGAGGTGCAGTGCATAGGGGCCACGACGCTGGACGAATACCGGAAGTACATCGAGAAGGACAGCGCGCTCGAGCGCCGGTTCCAGACGATCATCGTGGAACCGCCTTCGAAGGATGAGACTCTGGAGATACTGAGAGGCCTGCGGGAGAAGTACGAGGCGCACCATAACGTGCAGATTACGGACAAAGCACTGGAGGATACGGTAGAGATGTCCTCCAGATACATAGCAGGCAGATACATGCCGGACAAAGCGATAGACGTGATAGACGAGGCGGGGGCACGGGTGAGGCTTAAGACAATGACGCCGCCGCCGAATCTGCAGCACCTCGAGGAGGAGGTTGGGCGGCTGAACGCCGAGAAGGATGAAGCGGTAGCCGGGCAGGACTTCGAGCGGGCGGCGAACCTGCGCGATAAGGCGTCGCAGGTTCGGGCCAAGATGGAACGGATCCGGAGAGAGTGGCACAGAAGGTCGGAGCAGAACAGGGCGGTAGTGGACGAGAACGTGATCGGCGAAGTGGTTTCGTCCATGACGGGTATTCCGCTGACCCGCCTCGAATCCGCGGAGGCGGAGCGGCTCCTCCACGCCGAAGAGGAGCTCCACAGGATGGTGGTGAGCCAGGAGGAGGCAATAGGGGTAATCGCGAAGGCGATCAGGAGGTCGAGGTCGGGGCTGAAGGATCCGACGCGGCCTGTGGGTTCGTTCGTGTTCCTCGGGCCGAGCGGGGTGGGCAAGACGCACCTCGCACGCGCGCTGGCGAAGTTTATGTTTGGCGACGAGGATGCGCTGATCCAAATAGACATGTCGGAATACATGGAGCGGCACAACGCGTCGAAGCTCATCGGCGCACCCCCAGGGTACGTGGGTTACGAGGAAGGCGGCCAGCTGACAGAGAAGATTCGCCGCCGGCCCTACTCGGTCGTGTGCCTGGACGAGATCGAGAAGGCGCACGCGGACGTGTTCAACATGCTGCTTCAAATCATGGAAGAGGGCCGGCTGACGGACAGCTTCGGACGCCACGTGGATTTCCGAAACGTGGTCTTGATAATGACCTCGAACATCGGGGCCGAGGTGATAAAGAATCAGGGAGGGCTGGGATTCCGCCGCGCCGGAGCGGAGATGAATTACGAGAACATGAAGCAGCAGTTGACTCGGCTGGTGGAGAAGCGTTTCCGTCCGGAGTTCCTGAACCGTCTGGACGAGGTGATAGTGTTCAAGCCGCTGACGAAAGAGGACCTCTTCGAGATAATAGAGATGCAGTTGGAGGAGGTCCGCGCGCGGCTGAGGGAACATGGCCTTACGCTGGAACTGACGCAAGAGACGAAGGACTTCCTGATCGAGAAAGGCTATCATCCGGACTTCGGCGCGAGGCCGCTACGGAGGACCGTCGAGCGGCACGTCGAGGACAAGCTGTCCGAGGAAATCCTTAAGGGAAGCTTCGGCGGGAAGAAGCACGTCGTCGCGAGGGTTCAGGACGAGCAGGTGGTCTTCGAGGCGGACGAGGACAGCGAGGAAGCCCCCCAGGCGGAGGACATCGCCGCAAGGGCTTAGTTAGGCGGGGGAGCGGTTCCTCCCTGATGCGCTGCAAGAGCCACCTGACCATCATTCCCGTGGTATTGGCACAGCAACATCTTGCTTGATTCAGAGGCGCGGTTTGGGGAAGAAGCGGACCGCTTACGTCTGTCAGCAGTGCGGGGCTCAATTTCCGGCGTGGTCGGGCAGGTGCACGTCGTGCGGCGAATGGAACAGCCTTGCGGAAGAGACGGTTGAGGCCACCCCCAAACGACGGTCGAGAACTCGCTCACAAGCTACGACTGCGAAGCCGCTGACGGAGATCCCACTTTTCGACCAGGCAAGGATCGGTACGGGGTCGCCGGAACTAGATCGGGTACTGGGGGGCGGATTGGTGCCCGGCTCCACGATTCTGATCGGCGGCGAGCCGGGCATAGGGAAGTCCACGCTGCTGCTCCAGGCTTCCTGCGGCATGGCGACCCAGGGCGCGGCGTGCCTCTATGTGACGGGAGAAGAGTCGGCCGAGCAGATCAGGCTCAGGGCCGAGCGTGTGGGAGCGTCGCACGGGAAGGTGTTGGTGCTGGCCGAGACGGATATCGATGCGGTGCTGGCAAGCGCGGAAGAGCGGCAACCTGACGTGATGGTTGTGGACTCGATCCAGGCAGTCTTCGATCCCGAACTCCAGTCTGCGCCGGGCACGGTCAGCCAGGTCAGACAGTGTGCGGCGAAGCTGATCCAGGCAGGCAAGACTACGGGCTTTCCGGTGTTCCTGGTGGGGCACGTGACCAAGCAAGGAACGCTGGCCGGTCCGAGGACGCTGGAGCACATGGTGGACACGGTGCTCTACTTCGAGGGCGACCGGTATCATTCGTACCGCGTACTGAGAGCCGCAAAGAACCGGTTCGGGTCAACTGACGAACTGGCGGTGTTCACGATGAGCGATCGAGGTTTGGAGGACGTGGACAATCCCTCTGCCCTTTTCCTCCAAGGCAGGGAAGAGGCACGACCGGGATGCACCGTGGCGGCATGCGTTGAAGGGACGCGCGTGTTGCTGGTGGAGGTTCAAGCGCTCCTCTCCCCTTCGCCGTACGCAGCGCCAAGAAGGCAGGTGACGGGGGCGGACCCAAGGCGGGTGACGATGCTTGCGGCGGTGCTGGATCAAAGATGCAGGTTGAAGGTGGCGGCCAACGACATATTCGTGAACGTCGTGGGCGGCGTGAAGGTGGAGGAGCCGGGGATAGATCTGGCGATCTGTGCGGCGATGGCTTCGGCTCTGAAGGGGAAGCCGGTTCCCACAGAGATGGTTATCTTCGGGGAAGTCGGGTTGACCGGCGAGGTTCGTCCGGTGAGGCAAGTGGAGCAGCGATTGAATGAGGCCGAGAGGCTCGGATTCACGAGCGCAATGATCCCCCTTGACGGGCGGAAGGGGAAGGGCCGCTCCGGGTTAGAACTATCGCGTGTGAGAATGCTTGGGCAAGCGCTGGAGATGCTGCTGTAGCCGCACTCCCAGCTCCATCGAGTGACCTCTCACTTGCCGTGGGTGTGTGCCTGACCACGATAGATGTCGGAGCAGGTCTGGCAACACTGTAGTGAGAAGGGAACCTCGAGGCCGTGAGCTTCCATCAGCTCCGCCTCGGCAAGAATCTCGTCCGCCGGCCCGTCGCCGACGATTTCTCCCTTGTCGATTACCACGACGCGCTCGCAGGTTCTGCGAATCAACTCCAGGTCGTGCGCGGCGATGATCTTAGCGCCGTCGATCCGATCGAGGAGTTCTATCAGCTCCCGCTTGCCCTGGGGGTCGAGGTCGGAGGCAGGTTCGTCGAGTAGGAGCACCCGCGGCTCCATGGCAAGGATGCCCGCGAGGGCGGCGCGGCGCTTCTGCCCCGCGGAGAGGCGGTGTGGTGGACGCTCGTAGGTCTCGGGAGCCATGTTGACCTTGGCGAGGGCCGACTCTGCCCGCTGTGCTGCGGCACGCTTATCAAGGCCGAGATTCCTTGGGCCGAAGGCAACATCCTCGATCACGGTCGGGTTGAAAAGCTGGTCGTCGGAGGACTGGAAGACGATACCGAGCATTTGCCGAAGCTTTGGCAGATCTTTCCTGTCGGAGGGGGACAATCCCGCGACGCGGATGGTGCCAGCGAAGCCCTGAAGAACCCCGCTCATGCAGAGGAAAAGCGTGGATTTCCCCGCCCCGTTGGGACCTATCAGCCCAAGGCGCTCCCCCTCATGCAGCGCGAACGATACGCTGCGAAGGGCTTCCGCCCCGCCCTCGTATGAGAAGGAGAGGCTGTCTACGACAACCAGTTGCTCGTTGTCCATATGGTAAGGTCCATAGCTAGAAGTACCACTGATATTATGACTGCGACCGCCGTGAGGGCAACATCTCGCCCGGAGATTCGCCAACGGCGCAGGGGATACAGCCGCCCGCGGAACCCCCTGCACTGCATTGCCTCCCAGACGCGAGAGGCACGCAGGTAGCTCCTGACGAGGACGGCACCGGCCATATTGGCGGCGGTGGTGTACGAATGAGAGCCGGCCTTCATCTGGAACGCGCGGGAGGTGGCGGCGGCTTTCGTATCTTCAGCTTCTTCGAGGAGTATGGGAAGGTAGCGGAGGCAGATGAGCGTGAGCTGGACAAGTCCGCGCGGAACGTGGAGCGACTGCGCAGCCCAAAGAGTGTCGGCAAGAGGGGCAGAGTTGACAAGCACGACAGTGACCGCGACGAGCGCAAGGGCCTTAATATAAATGAGCAGGGCGAACTCCAGTCCGCCGGCATGAACCGCAAGCGGGCCCAACTCGACGAGGGCGCGGCCGCTTCCCAGCAACGGGAGGATGATGAGGAAGGGAAGCAGGAAGGCTTGCAGCCCCAGGAACCGGCTTACCAGAAACCGCAGGGGAAGTCTGGATGCGAAGAGCGCAAGAAGCGCCATTCCGGCACCCACTATCGCCCCTTCCAACGAGAAAAGGGAGGCGATTACGGCGATGAGCGTGCCGAGGCCTATGAGCTTGAGGCGGGGGTCCCATCTGTGGATGGGGGAGGCAAGGTCCGCGTAGCGGTCAAGGTCATGATAGTGTATTCCCACTGTCCCCCTCCCCTTCCCCCTCTACAGCCTGCTCAAGCCGCCGGAGGCGCTTGCTCAACTTGACCTCAACCGCAACGGCAGTTGCCATGCCGATGAGCAACAGCCCGAGGAGCGCACGCTCAAGCGTGCGGTTTCGCTCTTCGGATGCGCGCTGCTCTCTCTGCGAACCGGAGGGCTCCGTCGGGGCGAGGTCCAGGTAGGATTGCGGAGCGGCGACTTCAGGGGCTCCGCCGACGCGGAGTTTCGCGAGCTGCTTGTCGGACAGGGGAAATTTCTTCACGTGACCTTCGCCCAAGCTCACAACGAAGAAGAAACGCTCCGAGGTCTCGGGGGAGAAGCGGAACACGCCCTGCTCCAAGTCTCCCTTGGCCACCTCCCTCTTGTCCTCGCCCAGGATCAACACAGTTCCCTTCTTCGGAACTTGACCACCGGAGAACCACGCTTCCACCTGGATCACCTTTCCCTCATCCACCACGTAAGCGTCGGCGCCTACAGCGTGCGCCAGAGCAACGCCGCAGAGGAGAACCGTGCCAATGAAGAGGCAAGTGATCGAGATGTTGCGCACCATCTATGACTCCGTCCCTTCCAAGGAAGGTGCAATCTGTAAGAGATCGGGAGCCACACCTCTGACGTATCTGACGAGGAAGGCCACGATGATCCCTTCTATGAACATGACCGGCACGTGTGCGATGAATGCGAAATAGGCAACTTCTCTGAAAGCGTCCCTTTCAGTATAGCGGGCGAGAGGGGCGAAGGCCAGAACAGCGAATAGGAGGGCGGCGGAGCCGAGGACGGCGAGCGCGCCCGATGCAAACCCCCAACGAAATACGCTTCCTCCGCGGGTAGTGCGTTCCAGGAGGATGAGAAGGGCCGCAACGAGAATGCCAGAGCCAATGGCAACAATACTGACGAAGTCCGGCGGTAAGCTGCCGACCTCGGAAAGCGCGGAGAAGACAGCAAGAGGTGCGGCAATGCTGATCAAGAGGGTCATCCCTGCGTAGGGAAGCAGGCCCGAAGAGCCGCTTCTGAGTCCGCGACGCATGAGGGTCCCAGCGAGGAAGCCGGGGACGGCCATTATTAGCGTGTTGACGCCAATGACGCTGAGCCCGCCGTGGCCCAGGAGGGCAGCTTGCAGGAAAAGGGCCACCATGATGGCAGGGAAGCACTTCACGCCGAGAGCAACGCCGACAAGTGAGTTGAGCGTTAGATGCACGCTTGTCGGGGGGACCTTTATGTGGATCAGACTTGCGACAAAGAAACCCGCAGTCATTATCCCGACGCGTGGATAGCCGCTATCCTCGATTTTTCGGAGACCCCAGGCAGCCAACGAGCCGGCCGCCGCGAAGCCAACCCCAAGCACAGCAGGATGGAGGACACCCGTGGATATGTGCATTCAATGCCTCAATTGGGCGGATGAAGGCTCAACGCCTCCCTGCATCTCGATCTGGGCTCACTCGCCCACGACGGTCAGAGGCGCGACGTTTATCCAGAATGTGCTGCGGTCGATCAGTTCGCCAGTGTGCGTTCCCTGGGTAATCTCAGTTCCGGTGTCGTGAACGGCCGTGACCGCGAACCACCCCTCCTCGTGAAGGCCGAAGGTTACGACGCCGTTCGGGTCGCTCTTCGCTTCGAAGGTGATGAACTCCTCGCCGGGCAGGTCGTACTCATCCGGGATGAACGGCTGGAGCTTCTCGAATTCGACTTCACAACCAGGGAAGGGCTTGCCGTCGCGAAGCACCAGGAGCTGGATGACGCCGCCAACCTGAAGCCCGTACGGTCTGGTGAGCGGAACAAGCTCGAAGGCCAGGCCGGCAGACCGGTCCCAGCCGAGCTTATCCTGAACGTGAAGCACGCTCTTGGCGTAATCCTGGAGGAATACCTCCTCGTCCTCGTCCCATATCAACGCTGCCTTCATCGCGACGATGTAATCGCCGCGCTCCTCGACATCGAGCTTGAAGGAATATGCCTTGTGCTGGGACTTGTCTTCGCCAATGACGCTGGCGCGGTCAAGCTTGTCCAGCAGCTCGACCTTGACGCCAGTCGGAGTGAGCGCAAAGAGCGAAACCGGCTTGGCGGCATCGAACCAGATGTGCTCGTAGCCGTGCCCCCACAGGAACCTGTACGTGACGGTATCGCCCTTTGCCACGGACCATTCCGCGTAGTCCTGCGGCAGGATCACATTGAAGTGAGCAAGCGCAGGCAGAACAGCGAGCAGCAACACGACCGAAAGCGTCCAACGGAACAGCTTTCCCATCAGGTCCTCCTTTCCCAAATGGTCTCGAACATAACCGAACACCAGTAACACGATACAGAATATCGTGTTACTCAGTGGCTGTCAACACGCTACCAGATGGGCTCTCATCAGAGTTTCGGCTGCGCGACGTCAGGCGCGCGCGTCCCGTCCTGTGCCGGGGAACCGTTCCAAGGCCAGAGTAGCACGGCGACGGGTTTCAGTACAGGGCAACCGCGAGATATGCTAGACTACGTGGGTTCGGGTGTGTATTGGCGCAGTAGCACGCCCCGGCTGTACAGCGCGAAGGAACTTAAGGCGGGGAATGATGGGCGAAGAACGCATACTTACGTTTCTGCTGCAGGTGCTCGTGATACTCGCGCTTGCTCGAGGAGCCGGCGAGCTCGTACGGAGATTCGGCTACCCGAGTCTGGTGGGCGAGATACTTGCGGGGGTGGTGCTGGGTCCCACGATCCTGGGACGGGTATGGCCGACGCTCTTCGCGGCCCTGTTCCCGGAGGACGTGCTCCAGCAAACCATGTTGCACACAGCGTCTTTCTTCGGCCTTCTGCTGCTGCTGCTTTCCACGGGGTTGGAGGTCGATGTCTCAGCAGCGTGGCGGCAAAGAAACATTGCGTTGAGGATAGGGATAATAGGGGTGGCGGTGCCGCTGGTGATCGGCTTCGGCGTCGCTATGGCTCTTCCTTCCGAGTATCTAGTGTCGCCACCGGACCGGGTACTCTTCTCGCTGTTCCTGGGAACCGCGGTGGCGATAAGTGCGATTGCGGTCATTGCCCGGGCTCTGAGGGACCTTGACCTGCTGAGGACCGATTTAGGGCTGATCCTGGTCTCCGGCTTCGCCGTCAACGATCTGCTGGGGTGGATGCTGTTCACCATCGTGCTGGGATTCATGACGAAGGGTGCAGGCACGTTCGGCAGCGCTGCGATCAAAGGAATTCTCGTTTCAGGCTTTGCAGTGATATGCCTGACGTTGGGAAGGCGAATGGTGGGATACGCGATAGGGCGGCTGCGCCGAATGCCGGTCGCGCAGCCGGGAGCCATATTGAGCTTCGTGTGCGTGGTGGGGTTGTTCTGCGCGGCGGTCATGCAGCGGCTGGGCGTGGAGGCAGTTGTGGGATTCTTGCTCGCCGGCCTGATGGCGGGCGAATCGCCGAACCTTTCCGAGAGCCATCGCCAGACCATCAGCCAGATGGCACATGCGGTGTTTGTCCCGCTTTTCTTTGCCGGCATAGGCCTCCGTGCGGATTTCGTGGCGAACTTCAGTCCTCTGCTGGTCGGAGCTATAACACTGACGGCGATTTTGGGCAAGTTTTTCGGTGCCTGGGTAGCAACGCTCAAGAGCAATCTGTCAGGCCCGGACCGTCTTTCGGTAGGGATAGCTTTCACGCCTGGAGGGGCGATGGTAATCATCGTGGGATCAGTGGCCTACAGTTACGGGATCATCGCCGTCGAGGTGTTTGTCGCCATAGTCATCGCGGCACTGGCCTCCTCCATCGCGGTGGGACCGATGCTGGCGTGGTCAATCAGGCGCAGGCGGGAGGTATCGGTGATGGACTTCCTGGCAAGTGAAGCGGTATTGCCCGATCTGAAATCGACCGAGCAGGCAGGAGTGCTGCGCGAACTCGCCGAGGCAACGGAGCCGCGGCTGCACACGTTGGATGCGGACACGCTGTACGAGGCGCTGGTGCGAAGAGAGGAGCTGGAGACGACAGGGGTCGAGAAGGGGCTTGCCGTGCCTCACGTCAAGGTTCCCGGCCTCCCGAGAAGCCTGATAGCATTTGGGCGGTCGCTTCGCGGAGTGGAGTGGGACTGCTGCGACGGCCTGCCGGCGCATTTTATCTTCATGGTGCTGACGCCTGCGCGGGAGGAGGACATCCACGTCCAACTGCTGGCGTTGATAGCGAGGGCATTGGGGGCAGCACAGGTACGCGAGCGGCTCATGACGGCGGATTCGAAGGAGGCGCTGCTTGAGGTAATGCGCGATGCGTTCACAAACATCGACCTTACCAAGGGGCGCCCGCTCAGTTGCCCGATTTGACGAGCTGGTGAGCGCAGGTCGTTAGCGGCTGTCCGTAGCAGACACATTGCACGTCCGACGCGCGTTTTCTCTGGCGAGCCGAGCGATATCGAATAAAATGCTGCCTTGATGATCTGCGGATAGTAAGGAGCGAAATGATGGAGGGTCTATCTGCCGGAACTCAGCGGCCGGGATCGGTGACGGTGCTGGGGATCCTGAATATCGTGCTGGGATCTTTCTGGCTGCTCGGCGGGACGTGCGCAGCAGCGGCCATGCCGATGTCCTTGCTGATGGGGCAAGGGGAAATGCCGCAGCACCCGTTCGGCCCTCCATTCATGGCGGTGTCTGCGGGGCAATCGTGTGTGGACGCCATCGTTGGACTCTTCCTTCTGCTAGGCGGCATAGGGCTCTTGCAGGGGAAGCCGTGGGGGAGGAAGTTCTCAATCGCAGCGGCGATCTCCAAGCTGGGGACTTTCGCCATCATGCAGGGGGTGTCTATCGTGATGGGGATGAGTGTTCTGAGGGGCGGACCCATTCCTGCGATGGAGCAGTTTGACGTGCCGAAGGAACTCATGGGCGCTGTGATGGTGCTGGGCCCGTTGTTCGGATGCTGCGTGATGGTCTTCCACCTAGCGTATCCGGTGACTCTCATCGTGTTCATGTACTCCAAGGGTGTGCGGATGTACTTCGCAGGCATGAGCGATAGGCCAGTCCCTATGGGCGGTGTGGAGCCGCATTCTGAGGAAAAGGAGCTCTGAGGTGCGGCTTTCGGGTTTCGGCAAGGTGAATGTCGTGCTGGGTGTTCTGGGAGGCGTCGGCTGTTTGCTTGCGCTCTTGGCCATAGCGGCGGAAAGCGGCGGCGAAGCGTCTGATGGGCTAGCATTCAATGCATACGTCGGTGCGTACGTGCTGGTAGCCAGCCTGACATCGATAGCCCTGATTTGGGGAGGTCTGGGCATGATAAGGGACAAAGGCTGGGGACGAGGCGTGTCGGCGGCGGGGGCGGGGCTGCTGCTGTTACTGGTGGTGGGCGGACAGGTCTGGGGCTTGGCGGCTGCCAAGGGCATCGAAGGAATCGGCACGGCCCACGACACGACGACGGCGACGATTGTGAGCGTCCTGCTGCAGGTCATCGTCGCAGCCTATGCCCTGCTGATGCTTATCCAAGTGTCGCGCCGTGGAAGCGGAGGGGAAGTGGGCTGATGAGGCCGCCGAAGTCTTCCCTGTCCGAGAAGGTGCTACAGGCGGTGGCAGCGGTGTTCTGCGTTCTGGTGATAGGAGTCTCGGTTTACTTGGAGCCGGACCCGCGAGGCTACGGAACGCACGAGCAGCTTGGCTTCCCGCCGTGCAGCCTGGCGGAAGCATTTCACTTCCCCTGCCCCACGTGCGGGCTCACGACGAGCTTCGCGCACATGGGGGACTTGGAGCCGGTTGAGGGATTCTTGGTGCAGCCGTTGGGGTTTTTGGGGTTCGTGTTTGTGGTGGTCGTCGTGTTGGCGGCGGTTGTGTCGGTGCCGCTGGGGATCTCGTGGCTTCCTCTCTTGCGGCGGGTGAATTGGCCGGTGACGGTGTGGGTCGCGGTGGGAGTGGGTGTCGCTAGCTGGGTCTTCGAGATAATCCGATGGAAACTGCTGAGTTAGGCGAGGATTGAGACTGGAGACATGTGCGGAATATGCGGGGTTGTCAGCGATAAGCAGGCGGTGAAGCCCGAACTTGTCGAGGCGATGATCTCGGTCCTCAGACACCGAGGCCCGGACGATTGCGGAAGCTACTCGAGCAGGGGGGAAGCGCCCCCCTACGCGGCGCTTGGGCACTCGCGGCTCAGCATCATAGACCTGGAGTCGGGTCACCAGCCGATATCCAACGAGGATGGGAACGTGTGGGTGACCTACAACGGCGAGATATACAACTTCCGGGAGCTGAGGGAGGACCTGGTAGGACGAGGGCATCGGTTCAGCACGAAGACCGACACGGAGGTCATCGTCCACCTTTACGAGGAGAAGGGGGAGGCGTGCGTAGAGGCGCTCAGGGGGATGTTCTCGTTCGCAGTGTGGGACGAACGGAGGAAGGTTCTATTTGCGGCGAGGGACAGGCTGGGGCAGAAGCCCTTCTACTACGCGCACACACGCGACCGATTCGTGTTCTCGTCTGAGATCAAGGCAATCATCCAGGACGAGGGCATCCCAAGGCGTTTGGATCGCGAGGCGCTGGACCATTATCTGACTTACCAGTACGTGCCGCATCCGATGACGATGTTTGAGGGAATCCGGAAGCTCCCGCCCGGCCATTGGCTTAGGCTGGCAGACCGCGAGCTTGAAGTGAGGGAGTACTGGCAGGTTCCGCAGCCAGCGCCTGCGAGAAGGGGCTTCAAGGAATGGTGTTCGGAGCTGCGGGAGCTTATGGAGGAATGCGTTAGGCTGCGGCTCGTAAGCGATGTGCCCCTGGGAGCATTCTTGAGCGGCGGGATCGATTCATCGATCACTGTGGGGCTGATGAGCCGGATGACGGGGGACCCGGTTCGGACATTTGCGATAGGGTTTGACGACCCGTCGTACGACGAGATGGGCTACGCGTCGCAAGCAGCGGAGAGCTTCGGAACAAAGCACCGCGAGTTTCGGGTGACTCCGGATGCAATGGACGTCATTCCGAAACTTATCTGGCATCACGACGAGCCGTTCGGTGATTCTTCGGCGATACCCACATATTACGTTGCGTTGCGCACGTCCGAGCACGTGAAGGTGGCTCTGACGGGAGACGCGGGAGACGAATGCTTCGACGGCTATCCAAGGTACATTGCGACGAAGATTGCGGCCCTTGCGGACGGCGTTCCATGGCCGCTGCGACTGGCATTTCGCCAGCGGCTGTGGCGGCACTTCCCCGCGCCGCCGGAGCTGAAAAGTCGCCGGGCGAGGTTCAAGAAACTCGTGCTGGGCCTGTCCCAAGAACCAGTAGATCGATACCTTGCGTGGATGTCGGCGTTCGACGAGCAAGACAAACGGCTTCTGTATGATGACGGGCTTGCGGAGTCGCTGGAAGGTGTGGACTCGAGTGAGTTCCTGCGGTCGCTTTTCAATCGTTTCCCGGGCGACCCAGTCGCGCGTGCCGCGACAGTCGATCTCTCAAGCTACCTGCCTTGCGACCTGTTGACAAAGGTAGATGTGGCGTGCATGGCAAATTCCCTGGAGAGCCGTTCGCCGTTTCTGGATCACAAGCTGGTGGAATTCGCGGCGACGATCCCGACGGAGTACAAACTGCGCAGGTTCCGCACGAAGTATGTGCTCCGCGAGGCCTTCAAGGACCTTCTTCCCGCCGAGATAGTCAAGCGAGGGAAGATGGGATTCGGGGTTCCGATAGCGAGGTGGTTCCGGGAGGAGCTAAGGGATTTTGCCAGGGAGATTCTGCTGTCAAAGACAGCGCGTGAAAGGGGATACTTCCGGCTGGGCGTCGTCGAGAACTTGATCGAGAAACACGCGGCGGGAAGAGAAGATAACGCGTACAAGCTCTGGTGCCTGCTGCTCTTCGAATTGTGGCATCGGAAGTTCATAGACGCAACAGAAGCACCCCGGAGCCCGTGAGAACCGCTTGCCTCAGAAGAGCACCTGCCAATTAACCTCTCCCTGCATCGCGGGCGTGAATCCCACCTTCAGAATGTCTCCTTCCGTCTCCTGTTCCACCTTGTAGGGCTCGGGCAGGACGACTTCGCGCGGGCGGAGGCCCTCAGGGAGATGAATGCGTAGTTCATAGTACTCGTCTGCCATCACCCTGGACGTGCCCTTCAGCGCCTGTTGCTCTTCATCCCAGGACAACGCGGCTATGTCATTGGCCATGTGCCTGATGTGCCTATTGGTGGAAACAAGCTGCGGGTGATCCCGCTTTGGCACGATCGAATATACGGCACAGTCGGGCCCTTTGAGACTCTCGCTCAGGTGGCCCTTCACCACGCCCTTGAACTCATCGCTCCAGAACTCATACACAAGGTACTCCGCGTCGCTTGACAGACCTAGCTCCTCCAGGTCAACGTGGAAATCCTCCTGGTCGTGCAGGTATGCGAATAGGGCGAGGAGGTCCCACTCGCCGAAGGGCCTGCCGATAGGCATGTGCCAGACCGCCGGAAGCTCGCGGTCGAAGTAATCGATCGGCCTGGCGATGTCCATGCCCGCGGGACTGACGCGCTTGATAATGTCTAGTCTGTCGGCAGGCATTTCCTCTTGAGACAGAGGCTCACCAAGCATCAGGACGTTCGCGGCGAAGGCGCAGAACGTCGCATGCGCTTTTGCCTCGCCGTGTGAATAGTCTCCCTGGACGTACACATGGTATGAGTCGGGGTTATTCCACCAAACCCTCCCGTTGAAGAAATATCGTTGCGCGACCATCGGAAGGCACTCCCCGACAAAACTGCCGCCGTGTGGCTCCACGTACCCGCGATCGGAGTCCATTCCGACTCGTACGATATCCCACAGTCCGTAGCACAGGTAGAACCTGTTTATGTATGCCAATCCCCAGGCATCAGATCTCTGGCACCGCCACACGGAAATGGCATTTCGCAGCATCTCCGGGACCGTTTGAAAGGGGTCGTGCTGGTCAGGGAAATACGCCCACTCGTGCAAGAAGTCATCCTGATAGACGAGCAGATCAGCCGGTCTCCCCGCCCACCTCTGTGCACGATTTCGCTCGAACTCCACGACTTCGGGATTGGAGAAGTCCATGACGTAGTCTGCGCGATGGGGCAGGAACCAGCCTGGGTGGTCATGACGGAGAGCCTGGAGTTGGTCTTTCGAGAGAGCTGCCCATATGTCGCTGCGGCCCTGGCGCCGAGCGAGGCACAAGGCGCTCCGTATCCTGACGGGGATGGTCTTCCATGCTACGGTGCGGCTCAAGTAACCGTACTTGACAAGCCCAAGCTCCTCCAGCTTCTGCTGCTCCTGTTTAGCTGCTTCGCCTCCGTCGCGGCCGACAAGACGGTCCAGCATGATGTAGGAGCCAAACTCGTTCTTCCACGTGTGGAAGTAGACTGACCGTTCGTCGAGAGGTCTATCCCTTTTCGGGTTGACATCGTGCTCAAGCGCGATGAGGTCGGCGAAGCGCTCAAGAGTATCAAGACCGTCAGCCCCAAATGACAGGAGGAGTCGTTCACCCTCGATCTTTCCTCCCGGGGGGACAGGGATGGACGGTGCCGCGTAGAGGATCCTTGCGGCCAGCCGGACAATGGGGTACTCGTCCCACCACGTGCTTACGTAGCCGACGCCCTTTCGGTGAGAGAGGAACCCGATAAGGAAGGCTCTCCCGGCAGGCTTGTTTGCAGCAATGAGGTGGGACACCACGTTCGCCAGGAAATAGGGGCCCCGCACTATGCGGTGAGATCCGTAGAAGTCCTCGGTCTTCACCGCAACCCAGTCGTTCAGACTTCCGGCAAACTCGAGGCCGCTTTTCTTCTCGAGTACTACCAGGGGCCAGATCGCCCGGATATTCCTGGCGGAGGGTGTGGTGTTGACGAGGTCGAGCTTGACGACGACCTCGGGGCGGCTGGTGCTGAGACTGATGGTGTACGTAAGATCGGGGAATCGGCCATTGCCATTGAAGTTGATCGTCGCTCGTTCGAATTCCCCAAGCTGTTCCTCGACACGCTCCTCGTGCATCGCGACGTCGTAGTCGCCCAGGGAGCCCTCGACCTCAGGACCCTCCAGCCTGAAGCCCACATCAGTCAGGCTCCCACGCGTGCCGTCTTTGAATGTCAGTGACCACGTGCCTGCTTTCGACACCGAGAGGGTCATAAGGTCATTGTGGAGTTCCAGAGCTGTCGCCCCTCCTGCGGGTTCCCCGACCGGTCTGGAATGGGTGCGGCGCGGGGGGATTGGGGCGAGCGCCAGTATCAACGCGAGACAGCAGACCACAAATATGGGAAGCCATGCCCAACGAGAGCCGTGGGCTCTTCTGGCAGCAGTCATGGCTTATTGCGACTCCGCTGGGATACACCAGCTTTGCGGGAAAGTCGTTAGTCAATCACCAAGGAATGGTAGCCCAGGCACGGCTGCCGTGTCAATGCGTCGGCTGGGTAGCTCGGAGCCGCTTCCTGACGGCGGGGCTTCGAAGAGAGAGAAGAAGTGCGCCGACGAGCAGCAAGACCCAGGATGCCGCAGATACAGCGGCAGCAGCAGGGAACCAGGAGGGGCGGTAGATAAAGGCTATTTCGCTCTCGCCCGCCAGCACTCTGACAGCCCGGAAGGCGTAGTTCGCGTGAACTACGTCGGCGGCTTCCCCGTTGACATAGGCCCGCCAACCGGGGTAGTAGGAATCGCTGAGGAAGACGTATCCAGGAGCGTCGGCCTTGCAGCGAAGTCTCACCGTATTGGATGTATAAGAGATGTCGCCGACCCATGCCTTCTCCGATGGCGAAGGTTGCTCTCCGGCTGGCGTTCGCTCGCGACGACCCAGGAGAAGCACCACGCGCTGGGGGTCGAAGTCCGGCGAAAGCAAGACCTGAAGGACTTCGCCGGGGTCTCTGAACCATCTGGCACGGGGAACGAAGAACGCCCTGGGGAGATAGGAGGATGCAACCGCCAGGGGAGCGCGGAGCCCTGTATCGTCCTCCTCAAGGTTGATCAAGTACTTGACGCCGCAAAGCTCGAAGAGAGCGCTCCTGGCGCGGCTGTCCAGTTCGGCGGAGCTGAGCCTAGCGAACACCCCTAGGGCTTCGCGGCTCGCCAGACCACGCCAGCCGTACGTTCTGAAGGTGCCGAAGAGCAATCCCGTGTCTGCGCGTATTGTCTCAGCGGCGAATGAGAAGTCCTCGACCGAATGGCTCCCGTAGAGGAGATCCCCGAGGGGCTCAAGAACAGGATGAGCGGCCAAGCGGAAAAGCTCCCCGTTTTCTTCCAGGCGGGATGCGATAAGAGGCTTCCGGGCGTAAACATCCACCGGCGAGAAGAACACCTGTCTGGAGCCGAACAGCAAGAGTTCGACCACGGTCGCGCCGAGCAGCAGGGCTACGCGAAGCGAGCGGGGTATACGGGCAAGGCCCGCTACAAGGAGGGCCGCTCCGCAAAGTACTGAGGCCAGCAAGAACCCCCCGGCAATCGACTTAGCCGGGAAATGGGCGGGCGAGATTCGGGGGTTCCTCAAAGCTAGCACCTCGACGCGATAGCTGCTCCTCAGAACGTCGATGATCTGAGGCCTTGCGTAGAGAACGAGCGCGCCCAGCGCGAGGCTCCCCGCTATCAGGCAGATTGCCCGCGGCCTGCGGGAGTGTCCAGACAACAGAGCGTCAAGCCCCATTCCGGCGATCAGGCCAGTGCCGAGATACGCGAAGAACATGAAATGGCCAGGCCAGTGGAAGAGACTCCAGAAGGGCTTGATAGCTCTGCAGAGAAGCGGGTACACCGGGGTGTGCCCCCCCAAGGCCAGAATCGAGCCCATGATAATAAGCCCTGATGCGAACAGCAACATCCGGGACAAAGGGCCCTTTTCGCTCACGGCTGCCTTTGAGGAGAGAAGCCCAAAGACAGCAAGCATGACAGGAAGGAGGCCGATATAGAAGCACTTCTGCCACTCGGGGAACCCGAAGAGGTAGGGGATGAGGAAGTTGCCAAGCTCTGCGGGGTGAAGCGCGAAGGAAGTGGCACTAGCCAAGTGGTGGGGCGTGAGGACCCGTGGAGAACGCGAGGCCAGTTCGACCGTGGGTATGAGCTGTATGAGCGAAAGCAGAACCGCGAAGGCGCAAGCGGCCACGAGCGCTCCTAACGCCCGCCGCGCCTGCTTTCGTTCGCCTCCGGGAAAGATCATTCCTGAGACAACCAGCCAGCCCGCGGCCAGAACGGTGAAGGCCACCATCATGGGATGGCCGGCGAAGACCTGCGTCGCCAGAATTGCAGAGCCTCCGAGGAGGAGCCCAAACACTTTGCCGCGGAGAGCACGCTGGGTCAGGGCAAGGAGAAGGGGTGTCCAGGCGACTGTTCCTATGACGCTGGCGAACTCCCACATCTTGACCATCCACCCTCCGAAGGCAAATATGATGCCGGTCAATGCTGCGCCGGCGCGCCCCATGCCCAGCTCCCGGCTGAACCAGTACATGCCAGTCGAGGCAATCAACAGATGTACGAGCACGTATGCGGTTATTCCGCGGGAGAAGGGGATGAGGCCGTAGATGTAGGACAGGCCATACATCACGGCTGTCTGGGGGTTGGCCATGAAGGGTTGGCCAAACAGCGTGTAGGGGTTCCAGAGAGGGAACTCGCCGCCCGCAATCGTCCGGAGCTTGTGGATGCTCCAGGGATGGAACAAGCCCTGAAGGTCGCGCAGCAGGAGGACTTCGCCGCCGAAAAGCCCCTGCCGCGTGAAGGCGAGGCCAACAAGAATGAAGAGCAACAGCGGCCAGTATCCGGCCCAGGAGTATCGTCGTTCCAGCGGGAACCCCCTTCTCTGGTCGAGGAGGGTCATTGTATTGGAGATCATGGGGACGAGGAAGGGAGTGATTACTGCAAAGCCACCGAGTGTGGTGATCGCCGGGCCGCAGGATGGTATGATGATGTCTTGTTCTCTATCGTTTGCAGGGAGGAATTCCATGGACTTCGTACAACTCGTTCGCAGACTGACGGATTTCGAGCACCTGTGCGACGTGACGTACACGCCGTGCAAGATGGTATCAACGTGGGACAAGACCGGAGGCAACTCCGACGGAGGCGACTTCTTCAGAATAGAGGGAGACAGAGCGATCGTCGCGGATCTGCAAGGACCGGGGGCGCTGGTCCGTTTCTACGTCGCCAGGGCGCTGGGGGTCTTGAGGTTCTACTTCGACGGAGAGGAGCAGCCCCGGGTGGAGATCGACGCGGTTGACTACTTCTCGGGGAAGACCCATCCCTTCCTGTCGCCACTTACGGGAGAACGCGGCCTGGGGGAATACTGCTACGTCCCGATGCCCTATCAGAAGTCCCTGCGAATCGAGGCCCTGCCGGGGGAGGAAGAGCGGTGGCCGCTGTATTGCCAGGTAACGTACCTCGAGTTTCCGTCCGAGACGAAAGTGATGACATACAAGCCGGAGCTGGACGCGGCGGAAGAGGCAGCGCTGCAGAAGGCAATCGCCAAGTGGAAGGCGGCGGGCGAGGAGCCCGACCCACCCGCCAAAGAGGAAGTGATAAGGGGAAGCGCGTCGATCCCGGCCGGGGCGAGATTGGACTTGGCAGCGATTGACGGTCCGGCGATGATCCACCGACTGAGGATCCGGCTGTCGGCAAAGAACGACGACGTGCTGCGGGAAGCGTTGCTGAGGGCCTACTGGGACGGCTATGTACGTCCGTCAATAGATGCGCCGATCGGCGACTTCTTCGGGAACGGCCTGTTCATGGAGAACTACAAGTCCCTGCTGATGGGGCTGGACGATGACGGGTTCTACTCATACTACCGGATGCCGTTCGCCCGGTACGCGCAACTGGAGATACTCAACGAGGGCGGGAACGACATCGAGGAATGCTCGTACGAGATTGCCTACACGAAGCTGGACGCCTTCCCCGAGAACTACGGCTACTTCCACGGGAAGTGGCGCAGGGAGGATACGTGCGCGGTTGACCTTTGGGGAAGCAACCTCGACGGCCGCTACAATTACACCTTCCTCGACACTCAGGGTCAGGGGCGTTATGTGGGCTGTAACCTGAGCATGGTGAACCGTTTCCCGCGTTGGTGGGGCGAAGGCGACCAGATGATTTTCGTTGACGATGATACGTGGCCGCCGTCACACCACGGCACTGGGACGGAGGAGTTCTTCAACGACGCGTGGGGATTCCACCACGGTCACTGCCCGGTTTCGGGAGCGATGAACGTGGGACCGGAGGATACGGGGTCGGGACAACGCTGCTTTGGACCGAACCCGGTGTATATGCACAACATCGCCGACTCGATTCCGTTCTCGAAGCGCATCCGAGTAACGCTGGAGCACGGCACGGAAAACGATTTTTTCAACGACTATGCCAGCACCGCTTACTGGTACCAAAAGCTGCCAGCGAAGGATTTCTTCGTGATGAGGCCGGTGAAGGAAAGGGTCGCTCACGAAAAAGACCGGTGGCTGGAACGGTACCCGGAGGTCCGGGAAGAGTATGTCGGGTGGCTGCTGGAGTTCATCCATCGCACGCGGCGGCAGTTCGAGCGATTCCCCACCACGCCAGAGAATCTGGACGACAGGCGTCGGGCGCTTATCCGGTGGCACTACAATCTCCGAATAGGTGGGCTAAGCCTGATGGAGATCAGACACATCAGGCAACTGCTGTTTTCCATCCAAGACGAACCGGCGGACGAGCAAGTGCCGCACCTGACAGAGATCTACCAGACGCTGCGTGGATTCACAGATCGGGTTCTCAAAGAGAAGGGACCGGAAGCCGGTTAGGGTAGTCGGGAGAAGTGGGCGGAAGTTCATCCCGCCCGGCCGGTGGACATGACGTGCTGCTCACGGTGGGAGCCTGATGCGGCTGCTGGATGACCTCCGTGCAGAGCCGGGCAGATAGGGCTTTCTGAATCGATGGGAATGCCCAGGGCCAGATTCGATTCGTTCGGGAAACCCCCTATCGAGGGATGAGGCAGGATAGGGGTCACGGACTTCCGTGCTCGGTCACTGTGCCAAGCGCGTAGAGATCGCCGGATAGGTCTATCAGAACGGCGGGGTCGCCCCAGAAGTTCTTCACGACGAAGTCAGGTGCGGACCCCGGGGTGATAGCTGGGAGTCCTGCAGATGCAGTCCCCTTGAGGTACATGTCGCCGGTTGCCCCGTCGATTCTGGCGAGGACCTCTCCCCCGGGCCCCTTTACCAGGAACTCGGTTTCCGTGGTCGCAGCGAGCTGCCCGGGGGCTGCGGACTGGTACAGCGCGCCTGAGAGAACGACGCCCCCGTCCGAGCTGAATCTCGCGACGGCGCCTCCACCACGCCCCCTTACTACCAAGTCGGTGGGCTCAGCGGCAGCATCGTAGCTGAGGACTTGCATCTGAGCCTCATCCATGGTCGCGGGCCGACCGTTTATGCCACCATTCCCATTGACGGCGTTCCTTGCCCGAGTAAGGAAGTACCGGAGATCTCCGTCGACGTCAGGGTTGTGATAGGAATTCCAGTCGATGGGGTAGAGGATGTACTTGGAGCCCCAGTAGTCAAGCGCGACAGGGTCCACGGATGCGATGAGTACATCCTTCCGCGTCGTATACGCCTGCGGATAGCCTGACCACCCCTGCTGGGTAACCCAGATGCAATCAAGGATATTCAACACGGGTGCCCGCACTAGGGATGAAAACATGATTCCGCAGTCCGTTCCGGCTCCTGCATAGTGTCTTCCGGGCATTCCACCGTCATTCATGGAGAGGACGCCGAACATGTGCTTCAATGCAGCGGTTATGCTTGTTCCATCGTGGTGTTTCAGGACAGGGACATTGACCACCTTGAAGTTCTGCTGGTGGCTCCCCCCATCCCATACCCCCTCCTTCCACTCGACGCGTCTGCCGCCCGCGCTCCAGAAACACGGGTATGAGATTGATCCCTGCTTTCTGAATCCATTGTTGGAATGGTCCGAGGTGGAGATAAAGGTGTCGATGTAAGAGTCCATGAGGATTTTCGTTACGCGTGGGTCGGCAAAAACAGTGTCCACAAGATAGGAGAAGGAGTGGAGTTCGTTTTCAGCGTTGGCGTGGACACCGGTATCCCCAGGCGGATATGGCGACCCGCCTCCTCCCCTGCCCATGGAATCGCAATCGAGGCTCCCGAATCCCTGTCCGTTCTCAAAGATGATGACCTCTCCCGTGAACCCATCGGGATGAAGCAGGATGCTGTGGATTAGCCCCTTGACCACGTCGGAGTTAGTAGCGCCCCGGTACTTCCACTGCGCGTTGACCTTGACGACCACTATGTCGTTGCTCGCAATCAGGCCAGCGGGGCCACTGGTAAGCGTTGAGGAGGCACTCTTGTAGAACTTCAGCCCGTGCAGGCCCATGAGCTTGATGAGGAGGTCGACGCCTTCATGTTCGAGCCCCCCACCAGGGACGGGGGTATTGTAGATGCGGTAGAGATCGACGGTGCCGTCTTGTGCACGGGCGAATCCGCCAGAAGGGAAGGGAGCGGGGAGAGCCCAGGCCGCCGCACCAGCGGCTAACTGCCCTAGGAACTGTCGCCTTGACACTGACTGACGCATTTTCCCGCACCGAAGACAAATCACGCGGGAAGAGCAACTTCTCCCTAAAGAAAGTCTACCACTCCGGTCGACTACTGTCAAAGGCCTGCGCAAGAATCGGCCCCAACGATGGCAGGCTGTCACTGTGGCAGAGATGGACAAAAAAGGGCACGGACATCGCCAATATTGGACCACATGTAACTGCGGCCAAGATGGCAGCAGTGGGCCAAAGTGATTCAGTCGTAGGCACTTACGGAGCACTGTATCCCTGGAACAGCTATGGCATCGAATTTGCTGACTGCTATCTGGTCCAGAATGGTATTGTGACGTGAGGCCCCATGAGCCCAGTGGGCAAGGGGGAAAGCAATGACTAAGAGAACCACGAAACGCATGAGAACGGAGCTCCTGAAGAGAAGGCAGGAGCTAATGGAGAAGCTGGCGGGGCTGGATGTCTTGCAGAGAACGCCAGCAGGCGTTGCCATCCCGGAGAGCGGGGATCAGGCGATGCGGGATTTGGAAGGGGAAGGAATAGCGCTGCTTGCGCAGACCCAATCGGGCGAGCTCCAGCGCATCGAACAGGCTCTTGAACGGATGGACCTGGGAGAGTATGGTAAGTGTCAGTCGTGCGGGGACCCGATCAGCAAGGAACGGCTCAAGGCTTTGCCTTCCGCCACCTTGTGCGTTGACTGCAAACGGCTGGAGGAGGAATCCGAGGAGAGTGGCACCGGCGGATATACTCAGCGGTGGGGGAAAGCTGAGGAAATGCTGTCCGAATTGGAGGGGGGGGACGAGGATGAGTCGGAGTCAAGAGGTTGATGAGCACGATGAAGAGGAGGAAGCGGTAGATCAGACATTGGGAAGTTGGGAAGGGTCTTGCAGACCCGTTTTCGTGTCCACATACCCACCTGAGCAGTGTGGGTTAGCGACGTTCACCTTTGACTTGGCAGATGCCGTGGACGGAGCCGCCCGCCGATCGGTATCTCGCGTATTCGCCATCCAGAAGACCGAGAGTCTATCCTTATACGACGATAGGGTAGTGCACGCCATTAACAACCAGGATGAGAAGGCATATCTGAAGGCGGCAAAGGCGGTCAACTCATGCGACTGCAACATCGTCTGTGTGCAACATGAGTATGGTCTGTACTCGGGCGACTGGGGGGAGGCCATACTCGACTTCGTGGAGAACGTCGAGAGGCCCCTGGTGACAACGCTGCACACGCTGTGTCCGAAGCCGGCGCCGAAGGCCCGCCACATAGTGGAGAGACTGGCTCGAGTTAGCAGCTGTGTTGTGGTGATGGCGGATCTCGCAACGCGACTGCTCGAAGAGAGGTACGGCGTGCCGACGGATAATGTCATCAAGATTCCCCACGGTGTTCCGCAGGTGCACTTCAGCCATCAGGCGCTGCTCAAGCGGCGGCTGGGGCTTCAGGGAAAGACCGTGATCTCCACGTTCGGGCTAATAAACCGGGGAAAGGGCGTAGAACACGCCATCGCGGCCCTGCCAACGATTCTCAAGGAGCATCCTAACACGATCTATCTTATTGCCGGAAGGACGCACCCGGCGGTGAAGGCTCACGAGGGCGAATCATATCGGGAGGAACTGAAGCGGTTGGCGGAGAAGCTGGGGGTAGGCCGGTCCGTGGTGTTTATCGATAGATACATGAAGCTGGAGGAGCTGCTTTCGTGCATCCAAGCGTCGGATGTTTACGTAACGCCGTACATAGGACGTGACCAGGTAACAAGCGGGACGCTGGCGTATGCGATGGCGTGCGGGAAGGCAATAGTGTCGGCGCCATATCTGTATGCCGAAGAGGCACTCGGGGAAGGGCGAGGGTTGCTGGCGAGGTTCAACGATCCGGATTCGATAGCCGAGAACATCTTGAAGGTGCTGGATCATCCCACGCTCAAGGAGGAACTGGAGTTCAGGACATACCGGTACGCACAGGACATGGTCTGGCCTGCAGTCGGGAAGCGATACTTGGGGGTGTTCAATCTTGTTATCGATGGCCACGGCTCGAAGTCTGAATTTGACCGTTCACCAAGTTCTCTGGGCACCACGGAAAGGGAAATCGCGTAGCGCGCATTCTTGATGCCAAGCACCTGGAACGTAAGCTTCGATCATCTGGAACATTTGACTGACGATACTGGGATCCTGCAGCATGCGAAGTTCTCTGTCCCGGCTCGCCGCTCGGGGTACGCTACCGACGATAATGCTAGGGCGCTTTCTGTCGCTTCCCGTTGGTACTCGCACGGGGCGTCGGAAAAGGCGCTGAAGCTGGTCAACACCTACCTTTGCTTCCTGCTTCACGCGCAGAGAGACGACGGATACTTCCACAATTTCCTATCACCGTCACGAGAATGGCTGGATGCGCGAGGGACACAGGACTGTCAGGGAAGGGTGCTTATGGGTCTGGAGGACGCGCTGGCGTGTGGAGTGCCCGACGGCATTAACCGGTGCGCCAGGGAGATGTTCGACAGAGCATGCGCAGTCGTTCCACAAATCACATCGCCCCGAGCCTGTGGGCTTATCGCCACGGCCATTTCGCGGGGGATGAGACATCTGGGGAGCGAGGACCTGATCGAACTTCTGAGGACTCCGGTGTCCAGGCTGATCTCGAGCTACCGGTGTGTGGCGGACGGGGACTGGCGTTGGTTCGAGGATGTGATCACTTACGCGAACGCCGTGATGTGCCAGGGGCTGTTTGAGGCCTACCTTACGTCGCACGAAGAGGAAACACTTGAGGTTGCTGCGGAGTCGTTGAGCTTTCTGGAAGAGTTGTGTCTGAAGAACGGAATGTTCGTGCCGATAGGCAACCGCGGTTGGCACAAGCGCGGAGGCGGACGTCCAGTGTACGACCAGCAGCCCATCGAGGCCTCAACGATGATGGACGCAGAACTGGCTGCCTTCGAGGCAACGGGTGACCGGGAACGCATCGAGGCAGCGGAGTTGGTGCTGGCGTGGTTCCACGGGAACAACACGCTGGGAACGTCACTGGCGGACAGGGCGCGGGGGGCGTGCCGGGACGGGCTGACGGCGAAGGAGCCAAACCTGAACGAAGGGGCCGAGTCAACGCTGAGCTACTTGAGTGCCGAGATGAATTACCAGCGCCTCAAAGAGCGGCACAACAGCAGACTCTGATGGGGCGTGCAGCGCAGATCGGCAGGACGCTGAGGAGAGCGCCGGGATCGGACCTTGTGCGAAGTGACAAGCACCTAATCTCCGAAGGAGCTGCCGACTGCCCGAGCGGTTCGTACCAGAGGCGAATCAGGGGGCACGAGGCGTTGCTCCTTCACAGCCTTTTCGATTTCCACGGAGACGATCTCTTGCCCGCGTATCGCCACCATCTTCCCAAAGTCGCGTTGGGCGACCAAGTTGACGGCCTCGTTGCCGAATCTCGTTGCGAGGATCCTGTCGAACGCGGTGGGTGATCCTCCTCGCACCAGATGTCCCAAGACGGTGACTCTCGTCTCAACTCCCATGGTGTCCTCGATCTGGTCGGCAACCACCTTTCCGACTCCCCCGAGGCGAAGCGTCTCGGGACTGTCCTTCACTACCTTCTTGACCACCAACTCGCCGCCTTCCGCCTTGGCACCCTCGGCAACGACGACGATGCTGAAGCGCTTGCCTTGCTGCTCACGCTCCCAGAGCCTCTTGCATATCTTTTCAAGTCTGTATGGGATTTCGGGGATGAGGATCACATCGCCTCCGCCGGCGACCCCCGCGCCCAGAGCCAACCAACCTGCGTACCTTCCCATTACCTCGATCACCATTACCCTGTGGTGCGACTGTGCCGTAGTGTGGAGACGGTCGACGGCGTCGGTGGCAACCGATACGGCGGAGTCGAATCCGAAAGTGACGTCGGTCTCGGCGAGATCGTTGTCGATGGTTTTGGGCACGCCAACTACACTCGCGCCCTTGTCTTTAAGTTCCTTGGCGATGCTGAGCGTGCCGTCGCCGCCGATGCAGACCAGCGCCTCGATGCCGAACGCTTCCATGTTTGCGATGCCTTCGTCCGATCTATCCTCGAATACAGTCTCGTCGCACGCTTTGCGAGGGAATCTGAAGGGATTGTGCCTGTTTGACGTGCCGAGGATGGTGCCGCCTTGGGTTAGTATTCCTGAGACGTCGGCGTCACAGAATTTTCTGAGGCGATTCTCGATGAAGCCCTGGAAGCCGTCCTCAACCCCGTATACCTGCATTTGATACTGTCCAATGGCCGTCTTGACGACAGCGCGAATAACGGCGTTGAGACCAGGGCAATCACCGCCGGCGGTCACGACACCTATAACCTTGGGCATTGACGAGCTCATTTTTCCCCTCCGCAGTCACCTGCACGCCATATGCTACCGTCTATCCTCTGTCTCAGGACCCGAGCGAACTGAGACGATCAACGAGTCCGCGTAAGTAAAACTATCACAGGTGTGAGCAAGATGCCTAGAAGAATCGACGTCGTGACGGGCAGGTACAAAGTGAAGTTGCCACGCCTAATCACGATGTCTCCGGGCAATCTAAAGCGGAACGGAAGAACGCTCGCCAGCATGAGAAAGGCGCCCAGGATCATCACCCACAATCCTAGAACAGCAACGGGAGTTCTCATGCGACATCTCCTAATGCTGTGCAGAACGTAGCATCAGAAGGCAAGCGTGTCAACATCCGAGGCACGGTAGCCATGTGCCGAGTTGGGCCACTAAACAACCGTAGCCAGGCGATCGCCTGGCTACGGTTGAAACTACTCTCGGTCTAGCTGTCTCTGATCCTACTTCTTCTTGGCCTTCTTCTTGGCCTTCTTCTTCTTGGCCTTCTTCTTGGTTGCCTTCTTCTTGGTTGCTTTCTTCTTGGCTGCTTTCTTCTTGGTGGCCTTCTTCTTCTTAGCTTTCTTCTTCGCCACTAAGCATCACCCCCTTTCAAGGGCATCTCAAAGGTCCAAGAACACTCACCACATATTGGGCTCAGGCAATCTGCTCCTACCATATGGCGATAGAACTGTCAAGAGGAAAATTCCCTTTTCATACATTTTCTCGGCTTGTCTCACGCCTCGTCTAGTAGTCAACCAGAGTAGCTCGGACATCGCTCGGCGGATGGAACTCCGCTCATTGCGATAGTCGACGTTACCTCTGCATGCTCGTGGTGCAGGGCACAAGAGAAGGTCCCAAGAGCGGCCCCGAATCGATCGATGAGCAACGGCGCACGGCAATGCGGTGGAGCCGTGCGAGGCAACTCGGCGAAAACGCGTGACTCGGCGCGCGGCGCATGGTACGCTGCAAGTCTGTCGGCAGTTTCAGACGCGGGAGACTCTGGTAGATGAAACATTCGATTGCGGATCGCGAGAGTGTGCACGGCGCAGGACGAACTTGAATCGGTCCCTCGACACTTGACGCGCAACCTTCGATCCAACAACGCAGTGTCGATTGCTGTTCCTCCCTACGGTTGGCGTCGGTTCTTCACAGTACGCCCCACCCCACAGTAAGAACTTCGCTTTAGTTATCGTCAAAAGTGCTTGGCAACATAATGGTCGTTTGCGCAACGAATGGACTCGCCGGAAAAGAGGAAGGACTATGAAACGCTTATGGAAAGAGCGTGCCGCTGTGCTCAGTGTCATCGCACTCGCAGTAGTCGCTGCTCCCTTTGCAGCTCAATCTGATCCCAACGACTCACAAGAGGAGAAGTTCAAGTACAGCTTCAAGTGGGCGTTCGTCCCCGCGGCATCTGCAGAGTTCACCGTGAAGCATGAAGAGCGAGAGGGCAGACCAGTAGTGGTCCTGGAAGCGTCCGCAAGAAGCTCAAGGCTCGTCGATCCCCTATGGAAGATGAGGGACAAGGTGAAGGCGGCCTACTTCGCGGACACTGGGAAGTCGATAGACTACGAGTTGCTGCAGCACGAGAATCTCAGGCAGGTCGAGACGCGGATCGAGTTCGACAACGAGAATGGCGTCGCCCACTCATCGTGGCGTAAGCGGAAGGGGAAGCGAGAATGGGAGGAAAAGGAGGCAGACGTACCTTTTGCCAATGCCCATGATGCTCTTACGGCTGCGATGCTGATCAGGAATCTGGATTTTGAGAGCCAAGAGGAGTGCGAGATTCACGTTGTAAGCGGCAAGAGCCTCTTCAAAGTCAACCTGAAGAAGGTGAAGACGGAACAAGTCAAGACTAAGGCGGGCAGATTCGACGCAGTGAAGCTTGCACTAACCGGAGAGGAAATCTATCCTCCACAGGACCCGTCCAAGAAGAAGGAGGAGAAGGTCGAATCGGTTTACCTCTGGATATCAAAAGAGGATAATCCGAAGCTGGTCAAGCTCCAGGCCAAGGCTTTTGTTGGGAGCGTAACTGCGCAGTTGATGAAGTAGCCGACACCTCACGCCGGAATGTAGTTCAACAGCACGTCCCACATCCCGCCGACGTGCTCGGCATCCCTTGTGTAGCGCGAATGCTGAGCCAGCCCCTCTTCGTCGCGCGCACGCCCGAGCACATCGATATAATCTAGGCTGAGGGACGAAATACCAGCCGCCAAGAGGGAGGTCAGTTCGTCCGGCTGCGAGCGGCCGTCGCAATTGGAATCGGTGAAGAGAAGCAGCCTCTCGAATACCGGATCCAGCAGGTCGATGATTCTGTCCTGGTTGAGGTCATGCTTGGCGAGTTCCTCGAACCCGTTAGGCGCTCCCAGTTGCGTGCCAAAGAGTTCTTGGCCGCCGTCGATGGCGCCGTTGTTGTTGGAGTCGAGAGCCAGAAGTGCAGATTCGCTTCCCGGCAGCTGAACGCTTTCGCGTGTCCCGTCGCCCGTTATGTCAAATGGAACGAAGGGGGCGTCGGGATCGACACACACGCCGTCACCGTCTGTGTCGATAACGATGGGGTCGGCCTGCTGGACGGAAGCACTGGCGCTTACCTCGACCGAGGCCGACGCGCGCAACTCGATATGGATGTTCCCGCCGTCCACCACCACCTCAACTTCGGCGAGGAATGAGGCGGTCATGCTGAAGTTCAGAGTGGTATTCAGCTGCTGTCCCCCCCACCCTATCTGGTTGAGGAAGTTGGCTGCGAGGTCATCCGTTTCACCTGCTTCAACAGAGGTGAAGGCGGGGACGAATGTGTCCATGAGTTCGGGCACCGCATCGAGAAGCTTGCCCACGACTTTTAGATAGCGTCCGAACACCGGCTGATTCTGCAATCCGAGTTTCCTGGCCTGGCGGGCAAACTCAACCATCGTCTTGAAGAGGATCCTGGCATCCCGGAGGAGCTCCCTAATCATCTTGAGAGAGATGTTGCTGAAGTCTTCCTGTGATTGCTCCGGGAGTGACTCAGCCACACCGCGGGCCTCGACTGCAAAAGCTACCGCCTGTCTAACCCGGAGAAGCAGCGAACCGTCCTGGCTTTGACCTTCCGCCAAAGATCCAAGCAACTGGAGAAGTTTTTCCACGTCGTCGGACTGAGACTGGGCATGCTGTCCCGCGCTGGGGCGAGGCGGCAGGTAGAGCTCTCGCGGACGCTCGGAGTACTCGTGACGAACGAACATGTCGCCAGGGACGTGCTGATTCCCTTGCGATGACGGACCGGTGTTACTGAGCATATGGTCCGCCGGTGTGAGGAGATGCATGCCGTGCGCGGGGAGATCGGAAATCAAGGAATCAAACCATGGAGAGGTAGCAACGACGTCCATCGGGCCCTCCTTGAGTCTCCAGGACATCAAACGGGTAGTCAGCGCAGCAATCCGTTGCTGCCGCCTTCGCTCGAACTTAGTATCGACAGAGCGGACCAGGGACCTTAAGCGGAAGCACTGGAAGGAGGCTTCACGGACGACCCCGCAGAGGCTAGAATCCAATTTCGCATGTGCTTCCACAAAGGGGTCCCATGGGCACGCTCGAACGCCAGGAAGGGAGGAGCGTAACCCCGCGAGCAGTGTTCGCAGGACTGCTGCTCGTCGTGGTAGTGTGCCTGTTCGCCACGCATGCGGAGTATATAGGGCACGGGTACCGGATGGAGATGGGCCACATGCCGATGGCCTTGCTCATTCCGTTCTGCATTCTGGTGTTCGCGGTCAACGGGGTGCTGCGGATGGCCAAGCCCTCGTCGGCGTTGACGCCGCGGGAGCTTGTGGTGGTCTTCATGATGGGTCTGATCGCTTCTATGATGCCCACCACCCGTTTGACGTCGTACCTCATATCAGTTCTTGCGGCGCCGAACTATTTCGCGAGTTATGAGAACAAGTGGGGTGAATACCTGCTGCCCAATATTCCCGCTTGGCTATTTCCCTCTGACGAGTCGGGCGCGGTGACGGATTTCTACAACGGCCTGCCGGAGGGCGCGCACATACCGTGGGATGCGTGGGTTGGGCCGCTTCTATGGTGGTTTCAGCTCTTGGCTGCGGCGATGCTGGTGACACTGGCGGCCTTTGTGATATTGAGAAGGCAGTGGGTGGTCAATGAACGATTGGTGTTCCCCCTCGCTCAGGTCCCGCTGGAGATGGTGAAGGCGCCTCCGGGAGGCGGATGGGCACCGCCTATGCTGCGCTCAAGAGCTTTCTGGTTTGGGTTCGCGATAGCTTCGGGCGTGATCCTGTGGAACATCATCAATTACTTCAACCCGGGCTTCCCAATGATTGAAACCGCACTGACTTCTATAAAGCTGCAAGGCATCCCGAACGTCCCCCCGATACATAACCGGATCCATTTCCTGATCATGGGATTTGCGTTCCTGGCGAATACGCAGGTGCTGTTCAGTCTGTGGTTTTTCTTTGCGTTGGCGTTCGTCGAGATAGCGGTCCTCAGCAGGCTCGGGTTCTCACCCAAAGGGGCTGATTTTTTCGTGGCGGGAAGCTACATGGGGTGGCAGAGCTTCGGCGGACTGACGGCAATCGTGCTGTTCGCGCTATGGAGAAGCCGGAGGCAGTTGGTGCGGGTGGCGAAGAAGGCATGGAATCCCGGGCGGGAAGACATTGACGACTCCGACGAGATGATGTCTTACCGTGCGGCGCTGCTGAGCGTCGTGCTGGGGCTGACGTACCTTGTGTTCTGGCTCAATAAGTCAGGCATGGAGATGAAGAGTGCCGTTCTATTCGTAGGATGCAGCGCGGTGCTGTTTCTCGGACTGGCGAGAATCGTCTCGGAAGCGGGGCTGGTGTTCGTCCGGCCGAGCATGTCGGCGCAGTCCTTTGTTTCCGGATTATTCGGGGTCCATTCACTGTCAGCAAGCACCATGGGGGCGATCGGGGCAAGCTATGCTACGGTGGGGGGGAACTCGGCATTCGTAAGCACTGCTGGGGCCCACGTGGTGAAACTCGCAGACGGCGTGAAGACCAGAAAGCGCTCTCTCTTTCCCGTTGTCTTCGGCTCCGGGATGCTCGCACTCGTGCTCTCGGTAGTGTTTACTCTCTTCCTGGGATACCGTATTGGGGCGACGAACTTCAACCGGCCACAGCTCAACCACGAGAACATACTGGTGCTGGACGGGATCGTGAGGAAGTTGAGGGACCCGCAGGGAGCGGACTGGACAGGGATAAGCTTTTTCGCAATAGGCGCGTTCGTGGTGGCAGTGCTGTCGCTGCTGATGGCGCGTTTCCCATGGTGGCCGCTGCACCCGATCGGGTTCACGGTGAACTACGTCTTCGACATCAGGGTGTTCATGCTGTCCATTTTCATCGCCTGGTTGGTGAAGTACGTGACGCTGAAGGTCGGCGGAGTTCCCGCCTACAGGAAGGTGGCGCCTGCGTTTATGGGACTCATCTTCGGCACCATTTTCGGGGTTATGGTCTCTTCGGTGATTGATGCCATATGGTTTCCGGCGGGAGGGCATGACTTCTGGTACGGATTCCGGTGAGGATATGCCAATCCCCGACGACGTTCAGCCCAAAGTACTTCTTGACCCCGGGTAATACTAAGTAATAATGGACGTGGCGGGGGAAACCCCCTGATATTGCTGTGGCGCACCCAATACACGCTTCGAGGGCAGTGCGGCGATGACACAGAACAAGCGGGAAATCATAACGTTCAAAGTCGATGGCACCCTTCTCGATGCGCTGGAAGGAATCCCGAATCGTTCTGAATTCATACGCACGGCGATCCTGTCTGCGCTGGAGAGCGCGTGTCCTCTCTGCAAGGGGACCGGGGTTCTTACTCCTAACCAGAAGAAGCATTGGGAGGAATTCAGCGCGGGGCATTCTGTCGAGAAGTGTGAAGACTGCAACGAGATTCGTTTGGTGTGCTCAAGGAAGAAGCCGACCAGGCAGAAGGGGAGCCGCTAGCGAGGTCGTTGCGCTTGCGCCAGCATCCAGTGGAGGGAGAGTGCCCGTGCGGGTGATATGTGCGGTTGCGCTTGCGACGTGCTTGGCCTGCTTAGCATTGGGGCAGACTGCGTCTCAAGCGGAACCGGTGAAGGGCAAGGTCAGGGCGTTCGTCAGCATCCTGCCGCAGGCATACTTCGTTGAGGAAGTTGGGGGCGGCCTGGTCCAGGTGGACGTGCTGGTCGGTCCCGGTCAGTCGCCACACACCTTCGAGCCGACGCCGAAGCAGATGGCGAAGTTGACCGAGGCTCAAATCTACTTCCGAATAGGGTTGCCATTTGAAGACCAGCTCGTGAAGAAGATCGAGGCCACTAACAAGGAGCTGAAGATCATTAACACGATCAAAGGCATTAAGCATGGGGAACGCGATGAACAGAAGGAGCGTCACCCGACACTGGAGTCCCCCAGGGCAGGAGAACCGGAAGAGCACAGACACCATGAAGGGGAGGAGGATCCGCATGTGTGGCTGTCGCCGCGTCTGGCAAAGGTGATTGCGGCGAACATATGCGATGGGCTGAAGGCTCTAGACCCGGCGCATGCGGGGGAGTACGAGAAGAACCTGAGAGCCGTGCATGCGAGGCTTGACGACCTCGACGCAAGGCTTGCCAGAGCACTGGCTCCGCTTAAGGGGGAAGAGTTCATGGTGTTCCATCCCGCGTTCGGGCACTTCGGCAAGGCGTACGGGCTGAAGCAGGTGGCGGTGGAGTTCGAGGGCAAGGAGCCAAGCGCCAGGCAACTGGCGCAACTGATAGACTGGGCGAAGAAGCGAGAGGTTAAGGTGGTTTTTGTGCAGCCCCAGTTTTCAGCGAAGAGCGCACAGGCGGTGGCGAGGGCGATAGGAGGAGCGGTCATCCCGATGGACCCTCTTGCGAAGAATTACATCAAGAATTTGGAGGACATGGCCAACAAGGTCACGAGTGCGTTGGGGGGGCAATGAGCAAGGAACCGGTGATTCGCCTGGAAGGGGTAAGTTTCTCCTACGACGGCGTGCGGGTGCTGGAGGACGTGAACCTTGCCGTCGGCGAGTTGGACTTCGTGTGTATTGTGGGGCCCAACGGGGGCGGCAAGACAACGCTGCTGAAGCTGTTCCTGGGGCTGCTGCAACCGACGAAGGGAACAGTGAGCGTGTTCGGGGAAACGCCGGAAGAGGCGAGGCTGAGAATGGGCTACATGCCCCAGCATGCGCTGCTTGACCCTCTCTTCCCGGTGAGAGTCATGGATGTGGTGTTGATGGGACGGATGGGCATTACGAGGAGAGTGGGGCCCTACCGAAGAGCAGACAAGGAGGCGGCTTTCAACGCTCTTCGGGAAGTGGAAATGCATGGACTTGTCGAGCGCAAGTTTTCGGCACTGTCGGGGGGCCAGCAGCAGCGGGTGCTGATCGCGCGGGCGCTGGCGTCGAATCCGGAGGTGCTGCTTCTGGATGAGCCGACGGCGAGCCTTGACCTTCAAGTTGAGTGCGAAGTGTACGAACTTCTGCGTGAGCTGAATGAGCGTTTGACGGTGGTGATGGCGTCCCACGACCTGAGCTTTGTGTCGCGGTACGTCAAGAGCGTGGTATGCGTGAAGCGGACCGTCGTCGTGCACCCGACGAGCGAGATCACAGGGGACCTCATCAGAGAACTCTACGGGGGAGACGTGTGCGCAGTTAGGCACGACCGTGAGTTGTCGGAAGGGGCGAATAAGGATGGGTGAGTTCTTTCAGGCTGTGCTTAGCTACTCCTTCATGAGACACGCCTTGGTCGCGGGGGTCCTCGCCAGCATAGCGTGCGGAGTGGTGGGTTCGTATGTTGCGGTGCGGCGGATAACGTACATTGCCGGTGGAATCGCACACTGCGTGCTTGGGGGTATAGGGGGGGCATACTACCTGCAGAAGGCCCACGGCCTCGAGTGGCTGCACCCGCTCTACGGAGCGTTATTGGCCGCGATGGCCGCAGCCGTGGTGATAGGGTTGGTGAGCCTGCGTGCGAAGGAGAGGGAGGACACCGTGATCGGCGCGTTGTGGGCGATAGGAATGGCGGCCGGGATCATGTTCATATCGAGGACTCCGGGGTACAACGCCGACCTTATGAGCTATCTGTTCGGTAACATCCTTATGGTGGGGGCAAGAGATCTCTGGCTGATTGGCGGGTTGGACACTCTAGTACTGGTGTTGGGGCTTCTGTTCTACAACCAGTTCCTGGCAATCTGCTACGACGAGGAATACGCGAGGCTGCGGGGTGTAAGGGTGGAGTTTTTCTACCTTCTGCTGCTTTGCATGACGGCGCTGACGGTGGTGCTATTGGTGACGGTGGTGGGAATAGTGCTTGTGGTAGCGCTGCTGACGCTGCCGGTCGCCGTCGCGGGGCATTTCTCCAAAACGCTGTGGCAGATGATGGGACTGTCTGTCATATTCAGCGCGGTTTTCACGACGACGGGTCTGGCGTTGAGCTACGGGCCGGACCTTCCGTCCGGCGCTACCATAATAGTGCTCTCGGGCGCGGCTTACGTGATCGTGCTGCTGGCCAAACGCCTTCTTCAACTGCGGCGGTCCTGATACGGAGAGGACAGACGGCAACCTTCTGAGATTGTGCTGGGGAGCAAGTGCATGGCGAAGATTAACCGGGTGCTTGTGACCGGCTCTTCCGGACGAGCGGGAAGGGCGGTGGCGAAAGATCTAATTGCCCACGGATTCTCGGTGCTGGGGCTTGACGTTCAGGAGTCTCCTGACGCGGATTGGGAGTTCGTTGCCGGAGACGTCCGAGATCTGGGAGACCTTGCGAAGAAGATGGAGGGAGCCCAAGCGGTCTGCCATACGGCCGCCATCCCGAAGGACACGGGAGAAGCGGAGAAGATCTTCGACCTGAACATGAAGGGAACCTTCAACGTTTTGGAAGCCGCCAGGAGCGCGGGCGTTCAGCGAGTGGTGTTTGCGAGCAGCGTGGTGGTATACGGGATTTCGCCGAGCATCGCCCTCCCCCAATACCTTCCCGTCGACGAAGAGCATCCGTGCTCGCCTACTACTACCTATGCCGTCACCAAACTCATGGGCGAGATGCTGTGCCGGAGCTACACGCTTCGCCACGGCATGGGAACCATATGCCTGAGGCTTGGGAACTTCACGCTCCGAGAGACGGTGTTTTCGAAGAAGAGTGATCGCGGGGAATTGTGGACGAACCTGCTGGGAGGCAAGCTGGTGTCCGAAGACCTCGCGCAGGCATTCAGGTTGAGCATTGAATCGGACGTCGAGCACGGTGTCTATAACATCACGACGAGATACCGGTACACGAAGGAGGGCGAGTTGGACCGCGGGGAGGCGGTCGTGCGTGCGGTCGCCGAACTGGGGATTGGCGATGTTGCTCCCGAGGTGATCGAAGGGGGGAGTTCTTTTTCCACGGCGAAGGCGGCACGCCAGTTGGGATACTCGCCCAGCTGCTAGACAAGAACGGCGGCCTGGGCTATATGCCTTCGCGCAGCCGCAGCACCTCCTTGGCCGCCCTGGTGGTGCGGGCGGCGAAATTCTCGATGCTCCCCTTCCCCACCCCGGCGATGAAGCTCTGAATCGTGTCGTTGAGCGGCGACGTCCACTTGGGCGGAATCCGGTCGGCGCCGAGCATCACGCCGGCGATGGAGCCTGCGGTTGCGCCGTTGCAGTCGGTATCCATCCCGCCCATGACCGCCAGGCATATGGTTTTCTCGAAATCGCCGTTTCCGTAGAGCAGCCCAAGGAAGGATAGAGCGGCGTTCATGGCGATGTTGAGCTTTATCTCGGCGAGTGCCGTCTCGGCTGCCTGTTCCCAGTCAGGAATCTCGGCGTGCCAATCGAGGCAACGGCGGATGGCCTCTGCATAGCGACACGACTGCGGGATTTCTTGGAGACCGGCTTCGATGACCTTTCTCGGGTCAGTTTCCACGAAGGCTGTGGCTATCATGGCGGCGATGGCCATCTCGCCGTAGATGCCGTTCCTGAGAGTGTCGAGGGAAGCGTCGCGGAAGGCGAGTTCGGCGGCTTTCTCGGGCCTGCCCGGGCACACGTAGCCGAACACGTCAGCCCTAATCTGCGCCCCGATGTACTCACTGTGAGGATTCTGGTAGGTGGCCGTCTCCGGGGGCTCCAATCCGAGCAGCAAGTTCCTGTACGCGGCGCGTGCTGCACCGAAAACGGCGGCGGCGGGAAGTTTGCTCAGCCACATTTGCCCAACGTTGAGAGAGGTGAAGTGCGGGCCGAGCTGCTCGAGGAGAAGCAGGTTAAGGATGGTGTAGTCGATGTCGTCGTCACGCGGCATCATTGTGATGTTCTCAAGGAGGCACGGGTTGTCGGAGTTGGGGACTTCGCTGGGATAGTACTCCATGCCTTCGGGCATTTCAGCGATGACAGGGAAGTAGTTCGAGAGCGGATAGGCGCCGTGCGTCGTGAGGAAATCGTTCATGCCCTGCTTGGTCCACCAGGGCCTTTCGGCAGGCTTGCCGAGAAGGCATCCCGCACAACGGCCCAGCCAGCCGCCACGGATTTTGGCGGAAAGCTCTTCGTCGCTGAGTTCGAGCTTGAGAATGCGGGGGCCGGGCGGACGGAGCGCGCGAATCTCAGGGAGAGAGCTGGGTTCCTGATAGGGGAAATCGTCGGCCACCACGCTTGACCCCACTTCCTCCCAGATTCTTGTGGAAGCAGCCGCCTGTTCGTCCTCGGGAGCTGATTGAAGCGATGCAATCTCATCCTCAATGCCGTCACGAAGCACATAACCTGCAGCGCGGCGCTCCCGGATTTCGGCGAGCAGCTGGTCTAACTGGTCGCCTTTCGTGAGGCCTGCACGAAATTTCGTTGGCGGCCATACTTCCATGTTCACGTCCTTTCTTCAGGATTGCGCGGCGTTGTTGGACTCTTGCGGCGGCTGACAAGACTGTGCGCGCGTCTAGCCGGCTCGGGAAGTTTATAGCCCCGGCAGCACCTGACAATCAGAGCGATCGCGGCCCCTAGGGACAGCCGGTGGCCGACGGATACGAAGATGGGCTTCACGCTCTTCCGAGTGCGGACGGCGGCGCCGACGATTTCGCCCTTATGAACCATCGGAGATAAGGAACCGATGGTGTTCTCGGGCTCTTCGTAATCGCCGACGAGCACCGACTTGGCGCAACCGATACTGGGCTTGTCCAGGAGTATTCCCAGGTGGCTTGCCAGCCCCATCCTTCGCGGGTGTGCATAGCCTTGGGCGTCGAAGAGCAGCACGTCCGGGTCGGACCGGAGCTTGCCGAAGGCCTTAAGTAGCGCGGGCGCTTCACGAAAGGCCAGAAGGCCCGGAACGTAGGGGAAAGTCAGCTCCCGCTCGGCGATGGCCTCCTCGACGATCTCGAGATCCGGATATGAGAAGACGGTGACGCCGCCGATCGCCGTCCCCTTCCCCTTAGGGCAGGCAACGTCCGCGCCCGCCACCATTCGAGGTCTGTCCAGTTCGCCCTCGGTGACAAGCCGCGTGCGAAGCTCCGCCTGAATGGAGGAAGCTTCCGTGGGTGAAACGTCCCAAGGGTGCAGACATCTGTATTCCATGGAACAACGCTCGCGAGTGCTCTCGACGTCGTGCCGGTTCGAGCGCGTATGATAACTGCGCGCGGCTGCGCAATCAACTGCGTGGACTCGTGGTTGCGCGGAGGTCGAGGACCGGTATACTTAGTGTTTTGGTGTCTGTCGCGTTCCAGCAGCCGCAGGAGGAAGGTATGAATCTCATTCTCGTAGTCATCGACAGCTTGAGAGCCGACCATGTAGGATGCTACGGCAACAAGTGGATTCGGACACCGAACCTGGACGCACTCGCCAAGGAGAGTGTGGTTTTCACGCAGGCCTTCCCCGAGTCCTTGCCGACGATACCGGTAAGGCGCGCGCTGTGGACGGGTCACACGGTGTTTCCTTTCAAAGACTTCAAGCCGCCGGTCGGACCACATCCGCGGTGGCTGGGCTGGGAGCCGCTTGCGGACGAGGACGTGATTATCTCCGAGCTGCTCTGCGACAAGGGGTACGTCACTTCCTTCATCACCGACACGTACCATATGTTCAAGCCTTCCATGAATTTCCATCGAGGATTCATGTGCTGGAAGTGGATCAGGGGCCAGGAGCGCGATGCTTTTGCGACAGCGCCGCTGAAGAAGGACTACAGCCGTTTTCTTCCCCGCGGGGCCGAGAAGCCTAACGCCCGCTTGACGAATATATTTCAGAACACGGCGCACTGGCAGTCTGAGGCCAACTGCTTCGCGCCGCAGGTGTTTCAGGAGTCAATGGATTGGCTGGAAGAGAACTGCACACATGAGAAGTTCTTCATGCTGGTGGACTCGTTTGATCCGCACGAGCCGTGGAACCCGCCTCAGTACTACACGGATTTATATGATCCCGGGTACAAGGGACGAGTGATAATCGATCCGCCGGGGGGCGATCCGCGCAAGTGGATGAGCGCGCGCGAGGTGAAGCACGTGAAGGCGCTGTACGCGGGGGAGGTGACGATGGTCGACCGCTGGCTGGGCCTGTTCATCGATAGGTGCAGAGATCTCGGCGTGCTTGACAAAAGCGTCCTCGCGATAATATCGGATCACGGACACCCGATCGGCGAACATGGAGTCGTGAAGAAGGCCCCGCGGGACCTCCACTCGATTCTCACGAGGCTGGTAATGATGATCCGCTTCCCGAAGGGACAACACGGAGGCAAGCACATCGATGCTTTGGTGCAGGACCACGATCTGACGCCAACCCTCCTATCCGCGCTCAAGGTCAGGCCACCAAAGACGATGAACGGCATCGATCTGATGCCGCTGATAAAGGGGGAACGGCGGAAGGTTCGGAACTTTGCCGTAACGGGCTGCCAGCAGTTCGCGGCGATAAGGAACTTGAGCTGGCTGTACATAACCGAGGCACCTGACGGGTCGCCCGCACTGTACAACCTGAGGAACGATCCGGAGGAGAAGAAGAACCTGTTCAAGCGGGAGAGAGGCAAGGCACGGCAAATGGCTGACCTCCTCCGGAAGTATGTGGACGAGAATTCATAGCGAGGAGTCGGCCGAGCGGAATGTCGTCCTGCCGGATTGGCAGGCCAGGGAAGTCAAAGAACACTGGTGGCCGGCTTGCAGGGGCGGAAGGGACGCAGGTTGATAGGCACGCAAATTGCTTTATAGTGTTTCTAAAGTCATCGACAAGAAAGGGGAAGTTAGATGAGCGAAGAAGGCAAGGCCGTGGTAGTGACCGATGCCGATTTTGAGGAAAAGATTCTCAAAGCTGACGATGCTGCGCTGGTGGACTTCTGGGCGCCGTGGTGCGGTCCGTGCCTGATCCAAGGGCCGACGGTGGAGAAGATGGCGGAGAAATTCGATGGCCGCGCGGTAGTGGCGAAGTTGAACGTTGACGAGAACCCCCAGGTGGCATCCAAGTTCGGGATCATGAGCATCCCTACAATCGTAATATTCAAGGGCGGCGCAGAAGCGCAGAGATTCGTCGGGGTGCGACCGGAGAAGGAGCTGGCTGAGGCCCTGGAAAAGGCCCTGTAAGAGCGCAGACGAGCAGGCCAGGCGCCCGTGGCTTTATGGGTGTACTTGTAGTTCTCTGATGGGTGGCGGTCGCAGCGCAGTAGGGCAAGCGCTGGAGCGGGAGCTGCCGATGGAAAAAGACGAGCCGAAACTCTACGAAGTGGTGATCGTTGGCGGGGGACCAGCGGGATTGACAGCCGCCGTCTACGCTGCCAGGAAGGGACTGAGGACGGCGTTGGTAACGAAGTTCATCGGCGGGCAGACAGTCTGGACCGCGCGCGTCGAAAACTACATGGGCTTCCATATGATTTCGAGCGAGGATCTGATAGGGAAGTTCCAGGAGCAGGTGGAAGAATACCCGATCGAGCAGTTGATTGGGAAGACAGTGTCCAAGATCAGCTCGGAGGGGGTGAACTTCGCCGTGGAGGTCGAAGACGACGACACGCTTCACACCAAGTCGGTGATCGTGGCAACGGGGAAGCGGCCGAAAAGGCTTGGCGTGCCGAACGAAGCAGAGTTGGTCGGTCGGGGCGTGAGTTACTGCGCGACGTGCGACGCGCCGTTCTTCAAGGGAAGGGACGTGGCCGTAATCGGCGCCGGGAATACGGCCATTGGTTCGGCTCTTGATCTGCTCAGGATCGCCGGACAAGTTCACATAGTCGCCCACGAAGTGACGGCCGACCAGGTACTGCTGGACGGCCTGACAGGGAAGCCGAACCTGACCATTCACGAAGGATACGGGGTGACGAAGATCGAGGGGGAAGGGAAAGTCGGGGGAATGACTATCGCCAAGCGCGAGGGCAAGGAAGAGCAGAGCATTTCCGTCGAAGGGGTTTTCATCGAGATCGGCTGGGTACCGAATACCGAGTTGGTGAAAGACTTCCTCAAGCTCAATGAGAAGTCCGAGATCGTGATCGACTCCAACTGCGAAACGAGTGCGCCGGGGGTGTTCGCAGCAGGTGACGTTACGAGCATTCCGCACAAGCAGGTGGTCGTGGCTGCCGGGGAGGGAGCGAAGGCGGCTCTCGCGGCGACGGAATTTCTCAAGCATCGAAAGGAGCAATAGGGCGCCCGAGGCCACAGACTTGTCTGCTGGTGTGGAGAGGGCGGTTGATCCCGCTGATCCTGAGAATGGGTGAATATATATAGTCGAGGCGGCAGGCCCGCCCAACGTTGACATGCGGGCGGCGGTGGTGTTGAATACTGAGACCACTTGGGCACGCAGGCGCTTGTGGCACGGGATGGCGGAGGGCACAATGCATCCCGATCCGGAGACACACGAGAGGCAGAAGGAGGACACCGAATGACCACATTCTTCAACGCGGCTGAAGTCTATGAGATGGGCGAGGAAATAGAGCGCAACGGAGACCGCTTCTACCGAAAGGCGCTGGAGTTCACGGATAATCCTGAATTGAAAGATATGCTCACCTGCCTTGCGGACCAGGAGAAGGAGCACATAACTCTGTTCCGAGAATTGAGAGAGAAGCTACCGGCGGCGGCATCAAGCGCCAGCCCCCTCGACGATGAGGACGTGTCGCTGTACCTCCAGTCGTTGGCAGACTCGAAGGTGTTCAAGACATCCGATGACGTGGACCGGGTGATGGGTCAGGCGAAGAGTATTGAGGAGATTCTGGACCTAGCGCTGCGGTTCGAGAAGGACTCGATACTGTTCTTCCAATGGGCGCGGGACCTGACCCGCGAAGACTGGGGGAAGGAGAAGATCGACGCGCTCATTGAAGAGGAGAAGAAGCACATAGCTCAACTCGGGACCTGCGCCGTCAAGGCGAAAGAGGGGCATTACGCCTGATCTGAATGTCCCGGACAAGCTCACGAGATTGCTGGCGGAGCCGTCCTTGCTGGGCGGCTCCGGTTTCTATGGGCCCCCAGTATAGCGCACGCGCTTGACAGTAATTCGGGGCGATGATATAAGTGCTTACTGGGCTTGTGTTCCGGGGGCGTAGCTCAACTGGCTAGAGTACCAGACTGTCGATCTGGTGGTTGCGGGTTCGAGTCCCGTCGCCCTCGCTAGTACTTACCTTGCACGATTCGTTGCCATCAATCCTGGTTAGGCAAAGCCCTTTTCGATCCATGTTTTCCCACTGCGGTCTTTCCCACGCAAGCGGGAATCCCGGCTCACGCTAGGCAATCCCGTACAACTGCGACGGATTGTCGAAGAGCCACATCTTCGCCACGGCCACAGCCTCTTCGGCGTCCATCAGCCCTCCCGCTACCCGCCGCGCCAGCACGTGGGCGATGTTCTCGCGGGCCATGAGGAGGTGTCCGTAAACCTTCTCAACCTGGAATGCATAGTCGGCCCCGAAACCGATGATCTTGTTCATTGGCACGATGTCCATCCACTCGTCCAGGAACGAGCGCGTCATGGCCGGAGAGAATAGGTGGGTCCAGGTAAGATTGAGCCAGACATTCGGAAAGTTGTGCCCCATGACGCCTGCTTCGCGGACATACGGAAGGCTGGCGTGGAACAGGTCGAAGCGGACATCGGGATGGCGCCCGATAAGGGGAATGATGTGCGAGCCGTTGAGTTGGCGGAAGTCACCCCAAACGCCGCAATGCACAGCAACGACACGGCCGAGTTCGCCAGCCCGTTTGACCGCTTCGTCGACAAGAAACCCCAACAGCGGCGTCAGCAGCGGATAATCCACCTGCCCGGCGAAGTGCTGCGCTATGAATCTCTCTCCGTTCCACAGCCGGGCGAAGACTTCCTCGGCCTGTTTGCGGTTCGGTGGACCATACGGCATCGCGAAAAGCTTGATTCCCGGATTGCCGCATTCGGCCCCTTTCTCTACCATCCACCGGACGAGCGCCACAAGGTCGTCTAGCGAACTAACAGGATGCCCAAGTTCAGCCGCACGTTTTCCCAATGCCTCCCGGGTGTCAAGGCTCCTAAGGACCTCCCAGTTGAGCGGGGTGAGATAAACGAAGTGGCTGTCGCCGCCTTCGAAATGCTCCCCCCCGACCACGACCCCTTTCCTGATGTGGCACTTGTCGCGCAGGATGCGATCATAGAGTCCAGGTGTGTTGCCAGCGGCGAGATTCTCCGAAATGCGATGTATGGTCTTCGCGCCGATCTCTTCCACCCCACCGAATTCGCGCACGGCGATGAAGCCCGGCCGAACTTCAGCCGCATGTCGAATGAATGGCAGGTAGTGCTCGAACGCCTCCCACCGCTTCTCCAGCGGTATGGCCTGATCGTGAATCTCTTCCCACTGCCGCATCGTCATCCCGGCTGCCAGACAGCTCAGACGCGTGTAGCAGGAGAAGAGGGAAAGCGCGTCGATACGCATCTTGACGCGGGTCGCCTCGGGGACAAGATGCTCGTGCGCGTCAATGACCTCCAGTTCAGAGATACGATCCAGAAGATATTGGTACTTGGGTCCGGACATCTTGCCTTTGACTCCTTGAACAAGACAGCGGCCTTCATGCGCGGCGCACATTGATTTTTGCACCGCCCGGGTTGGCGTCGGGCCGAACGGGCGCGGCCTCTGGTTGCCACCCTTTTCATTATAGTGCCTTGGTCTCAAATCCGCCTTAGATAGTGGCATAACGTGCCTGAGAACAGTCCCACCACGAAGCGAATGGAACGAATCGCCAATCACTCCGCAGCCCGCTTGGACGCTAGCGCAAACGCGGACGGTGTATTCACATTGCTTTCTGGGCAAGGGGAGCTAGAATAGCTCGCGTTGGGTGGTAATGATCGCACGATTTGGGGGAAATAGCGATCACGGGATGGTACCAGAAGGAGTTGAACTTCCTTCTGCTGAAACGCGCACTGCTGTCTGCGCCTGGCCGAGAAGTTGCGGCATTCCTCGCGGCCTTCACGGTATGCGTGCTTCTTTACCACGCCAACCCGGACACCCTTGTGCAGATAGATACTGTGCCTCCGCCGTATGTTGCGTGGAGCTTGATTCATAGCCAAGATTTTGACGTCACGGAGTTTGGCCACCTTTTGCGTCACTGTTCTCGCGTTTCCCCCGCAGAATTCATCAAGGCCGGGCGCGGCGGGCGTCTGATATTCAAGGGACCTCCGGGGGCTGCGATCATGGCCGTCCCCTTCTACTGCATTTTGCCACGGTTTGAGCACAGGCTCCCCGAGAACGTACCTTCTATGGTTGGATTCGGCAGGACGGTGGGCGCAATATACTGCGCACTGGCGACGGCGGTATTCTTCCTTATTGCGCGACGGCTGCTCTCACCGGGAGCAGCGTTGTTATCGACCATACTGTTCGGGTTCGGAACAACGGTTTATAGCACGGCGGCCCAGTCGCTGTGGCAACACGGCCCGGCCGTCCTCTGGGTGTGCGTCGCGCTGTTGGTGCTGACGTGGGCTCGCCCGGGCGGCTCGTATCGCATCGGCTTCGTCGCAGGGATGGCGATCGGGATGGGCGTGCTCTGCAGGCCGACGCTCGTTGTCTTTCTGGCAGGCCTTGCCGCCTGGCTGGGAGTTCGAAGGGAATGGCGCACGTCAATCGGCCTATGTCTGGGTGGTGGAGTTCTTATTGGGTTACTGGTTGTCTACAATGTGTACTACACTGGCACGCTGGTGGCGGGGGGCTATGGGGAGGAAGCGGGCATGTGGACTACCCCTTTGTGGCTCGGGTTGGCAGGGCTGTTGGCTGCGCCCTCGCGGGGGCTGCTTTTCTTCACCCCGACCGCAGTCTTGGCAGTGCCTGGGGTCGCCAAACTCATATCACGCCGAACCGTGCTGTCCAAGACGCATCGTGACGTGCTACTCGGGGGGGTGCTGGGGGCTGGTCTTACGTTGGCGCTTCACGCCAAGTGGGGGTGCTGGTTCGGGGGATGGTGCTACGGGCCTCGGTTCCTGACGGAGGTCATGCCGGTTGTGTGCCTACTCTTCGGGTTGGGCTACCAGCATCTGGCCTCTTGGCACGCCAGGGCGCTGGCGGTGGCACTCGTGTGCCTCTCGGTTGGTGTGCATATTGCCGGGGTGTTTGGGTCCGGCCGAGACTGGGCTTGGCACTCGCAGCATTACATCCCACCGCAGGCAACGGATCTATTCAGCTTCCGTGACAACCAGATAGCATGGGCGATGCATAACCTCGCCGGGAAGCTCGGCGAGCTGTTCTCTCGCTGAGGCCCCGTGGGCCTCGCGCCAAGCGGAACGTCGGATCCCGCGCAGATGCCAGGCGGTTGGGGAGTCCTTGACAGTCTACGAGGTGAAGGGTATCATGACGGTTTCGACGGGACCTCAAGGTACCACGCTCTGATTCTGGAGGATTTCACGGATAGCCATGGCGAGGGCTCGAAAGACGCTCCGAGAGAGGGGTCAGGAAGCACTCCAGAGGAACAACTTCGAATACGCTCTGAAGCTGTACTGGCAGTATCTGGCCAATAACCCGGGGGATGTTGAGGCCCGGCAGGAGCTAAGGGCCGCGGAGATACAACGCCTAAAGGGTAAGAAGTCTTCTGGTCTGGCCAAGGCCATGGGGTCGATCATGTCTGCGCCAAATCAGATACACATGGGTCTTCTCAAGGGGGCGCATAAGCATGAGGCCGTGATCCGCAAGTGCGAGAGGATGCTGGCAAACGATCCATCAAACATGGCGGTGAATGTTGCGCTGGCGCAGGCAGCAGAGGAGGCGGGATACCCAGACGTGGCGATCTTCTCATACCGGGTGGCGTTGGATGGGCAGCCGGATGATGCTGCGACGCTCAGGCTTCTGGCGAGAGCGTACCGCGAGGTGGGGGATGTTTCCAAGGGGATAGAGGTGTATCAGGCGCTGCTGCGGGTGGAACCCGGCGACGACGAGGCCAAGAAAGCCGTGAGAGATCTCTCGGCAGAGGTGTCGATGGGAGGCTGGACGGAGAAGGAGAAGACGGCGTCGGCACCGGAAAGAGAAGGTGAGTCAGGGGCGGGGGCGGATCTTGGAAGTGCATCGGAGGCGCTGAAGAAGGAGTTCGCATCCAATCGGGACGATAAGGGCCTCATGCTCAGAGTAGTTGACCTGCTGACAGGAGAGAAGGATTACTCGAAGGCGGCTTCGGTGCTGGGGGATTTCATCTCGAAACACGGGGGAGACTTCGAACTCAAGAGCCGCTTGGGGGAAGTGCGCCTGCGACAGTACGAGAGCGAGATTAAGGGACTGGAAGCGAAGCTGAAGAGAGCGCCGGAAGACGAGAGCGTGAAGGAGCGGCTGAAGCGGGCGAAGAAGGAGCACAATGCGCTGGCGCTCGAGGAATGCCGTCGAAAGCTCGAGCACTACCCGACGGACATGAATCTGGCCTTCCGGTTGGGAGAACTCTACTACGGGGCAGGCCAGATAGACAAGGCGACTTCGCAGTTCCAGCGAACGGTGAAGAGCGCGAAGTTCGCAGTTAAATCGTACGAGATGATGGGGCTGTGCTTCGTTCGCAAGAGGATTTACGAGTTGGCGGCCGACCAGTTCAGAAAGGCGCTGGCAGCATCCAAGGAGTCGTCCCGCGGCGAGACGGCAAAAAGGCTGAATTACTGGCTGGGCAGGACGTACGAGCTGATGGACGACAAGAAGACCGCGAGAGAGTTCTATCTCAAGGTGTACGAGGTCGACATAGAGTACCGGGATGTGAGTACCAAGATGGAAGAGCTTGGGATAGTGCACGGAGAAAGCGATCAGAGAATGGAGGAAAGCTGAATGCCCCAAACCAAGTCGGCGAAGAAACGCCTGCGACAGAATGTCAGGCGTCGGCTTCAGAACAGGAGCGTCAAGTCTGCCGCCAGGACGCACATGAAGAAAGTGATTGTCGCGGTGAACGAGAACGACGCTTCACGCGCGAAGGCGGAGTTGGAACTGGCGTACAAGAAGCTGGATCAAGCTGCTGCGAAGCGAGTGATTCACAAGAACGCGGCCTCGCGTTATAAGTCACGGCTTGCGAAGAAGGTGAAGCAACTGGGAGAGTCGGCGGGGAGTTCGGAGACAGCCGAAGAGCAGTAGACGGCGGGCAACAAGACTAGTGATGGAAAAGCGCGCCCCACAGTTCTGCCAACTGTGTGGCGCGCTTTGGGTTCTGAGCAGCGGCGATCATTCCTTGACTTCGAAGTCCGCGTCTATGACCTCGTCGCCTCCGGCCTGGCCCTGTGGCTTGCTTCCCGGCTGAGGTCCGCCCGCCGCGCCTGCTGCCTGAGCCTGCTGTGCAGCCTCCTCATACATGATCTGCGAGAGCTTGTGAGAGGCCTGCACGAGCGTGTCCATGGCGGAATCAATCTCGTTCTTGTCATCGCCCTTGGAGGCCTTCTTGACACGTTCCAGAGCATCCTCAACAGCCTTGCGATCGCCCTCCCCTACTTTCTCCCCGTGCTCCTTCAACGTCTTCTCAGTCGCGTAGACAAGCTGGTCGGCACGGTTGCGGGCCTCGATCAGCTCGCGCTTCTTCGAGTCCTCCTCCGCGTGGTCCTCGGCTTCCTTTTTCATGCGCTCGACCTCTTCAGACGAGAGTCCCGTGGAGGACTTTATTGTTATCGACTGCTCTTTTCCGGTGCCCAGGTCCTTGGCGGAGACATTCAGTATGCCGTTGGCGTCGATGTCGAAGGAGACTTCGACCTGAGGTACTCCCCTGGGAGCCGGTGGTATGCCGGTCAACTGAAATCGTCCCAAGGTCCTGTTGTCGGCGGCCATTTCGCGTTCGCCCTGAACGACGTGGACTTCGACGGCGGGCTGGCTATCCTCGGCGGTGGTGAATATCTGCTTCCGCGTAACCGGTATGGTGGTGTTGCGTTCGACAATCTTGGTAGCCACGCCGCCAAGCGTTTCGATACCAAGCGACAGCGGGGTGACGTCGAGCAGAAGGACCTCGCCAACCTCGCCGCCCAGCACTCCAGCCTGAATGGCCGCGCCCAAAGCAACCGCTTCGTCAGGATTGACGCTCTGGTTCGGGTCCTTGCCGAATATTTGCTTGACCAGCTCCTGAACTTTGGGAATTCGAGTGGACCCGCCAACGAGAATCACCTCGTCTATATCAGAAGCGGAGAGCTTCGCATCAGTGATAGCCCGCTCGCACGGTTTGCGTGTCTTCTCTATGAGGTCTTCCATCAACTGCTCCAGCTTAGCCCTGGTCAGCTTCATCTGGAGGTGTTTGGGTCCGCTCTGGTCTGCTGTGATGAAGGGGAGGTTAACTTCGGTCTCCATGGACGTTGAGAGTTCACACTTGGCCTTCTCTGCGGCATCCTTAAGCCGTTGCAGCGCCATCTGATCCTGGCGGAGGTCGATTCCCTGCTCCTTCTTGAACTCATCAGCTATGTAATCAACGACCTTCTGGTCTATGTCGTCGCCGCCCAGGTGTGTGTCGCCGCTGGTGGAGAGCACCTCGAACACCCCTTCCCCGACCTCGAGGATGGAGATGTCAAAAGTGCCGCCGCCAAAGTCGTATACCGCTATCTTCTCGTTCTTCTTCTTGTCCACGCCATAGGATAGGGAGGAAGCGGTGGGCTCGTTGATGATCCTTACGACTTCGAGACCTGCTATCTCGCCTGCCTCTTTGGTGGCCTGGCGCTGACTGTCGTTGAAATAAGCGGGCACAGTGATTACCGCCTTCTCCACCTTCTCGCCGAGGTATCTCTCCGCTGCTTCCTTGAGGTGCTGAAGAATCATTGCGGAGATTTGCTGGGGTGTATAGATCTTGGAGTCGATTTTGACTTGCACGGGCTCGTTAGGGCCACCCACGATCTCATACGGAACAAGCTTCTCTTCCGCGGCCACTTCACTGTGGCGCCGGCCCATGAACCTCTTTATTGAGAACACAGTGCGCTTTGGATTAGTTACGGCCTGGCGCTTGGCAATCTGACCTACCAGCCGCTCGCCCTTATCGGTAAAGGCGGCCACAGAAGCCGTTAGTCTACCACCCTCGGGGTTGGTGATGATTGTGGGCTTTCCCCCCTCCATCACCGCTACGGCCGAATTGGTCGTCCCAAGGTCAATCCCAATGATCTTAGACATAACACGTTCTCCTCTCCCTCGCGGTCACAACAGGTGGTTCTAGACTGATACCGCGTTCTTGGATGTGCAAAGGCTGTGCCAATCCGCCCAACGCCCCACTTCTCGCTAAGGTGCTGCGCTGCATGGACTTGAGGCACAGTGCCCTCAGCCTTCCCCCAGCTGAAGCCTGCCATAATGGCACTTCCCGCTCACTCCGACAGGTCGATGATCGGCTTCCCCTCTGGAACCTTGGGAATGGCCTTGCCCCCGGAGAGTCCCGTATTCAACCAGACCTTGCCAAATGTGATATGAGTGACGTCCCGGTTCGTTTCGTGGATCGAGATGCGCCTGACTAGCCAAGTTCTGCGGGATATCACCACCTCGACGTTGTCTATGTCCGCCTTAAGCTCTTCCGACTTCGGGGTCAATTCGACGAGGAATAGCTCTTCATCCTTCTCCATGAATGCTTTCTTCAAAGCGAGTGAGAAGCGTTTCTCCAGGGCCTTCCTGTCAAATCGCGCGGCCAGGAAGCTCAGGTCGCGGTCCTCCTCGGACATGAGATGCTTTCGCAACTGGTCGATGTGCTCTTCGTATATAAGCACCTCACAGCCCCGGAACCACATGGTCACCTTCTCGGGCTTGTCGTGCCGGATGACGAGAAGGTCGGGGCGCTTGTAGAAGATCTGGCCGACGGATTTCTCCTTCTCGCCCAGTACCGTCATGACCTTCTCCTGGACAAACTCGGCCCGAAGGTCGTTGATTCCTGCCGAGGTAGTCTTGACGTTGGATAGGATATCTTCCAGCGACGGCTGACAGGGAGAGGGCTGCTGCAGGGGGGCTTCAGATCCTAGGGCCAGAAGCAAGGCCGCAATGAGCGGCGTCACCATGATCATCGAATGTGCTCCACTTCGACAGTACGCGGCATCAAGATCTCGAACACCTGCTCGTCCAGCTCGGGAGCCATATCGAGCTTCCCTATGGAGACGTCAATGCGTTCCTGAGTCGGCGTGAGTATCATGTTCCATTCCTTTGGGAACCAAACGCCATCGTAGCTCCGGTACTCACTGAATGCAACTTCGGCAAAGACGATGCCGTCGGGGTCGATGAAGATCTGTTTTCTTAGCCGGATGTCGCCGGGGGCGAAATAGAGTTCCGTGATGTAGCGGTCCTCGCCCGTGGCCGAGAGTGTCAGGGTCATCACCCACTCTGTGGTGTTCTTGACGAATCCCTGAATCTCGGGGGCCGAGACCTCGAACAGTCGCCCCAACAGTCCGGCGGTCACGGCGGCTATTGCATGCCAGGGGCCGCCGAGCGTGCGGAGTTCGGCGACGTCGCCTTCGAGCGCACGCTTATCGTCCCGCATGTAAAGCAGCCACGAATCCCCTTGTAGAAGGAAGTCAAAGAGGTTCGGAGTGTAAGACTTGTATCCGGTGATGCGAAGGTCGTCCGGGCGTGCGTAAACGATGATCACCTTGAGACTCTCTGCTCCCGCTTCGGGGTCAGTGTAGACCACTGACCCAACAGCTTTCATCGACTCGATGGCCTCGAAATTCTCGCGCAACTGCGTGAGGAAATCTTCCTGGCCAGCGCGTGGGTGCAGCGTGACCGGCGGCGCCGCGGTCCTGCATCCCGAAAGCGCGAGAGGTGCAATGACCATGAACGCGGCGAGTAAGCGTTTCAGAAGGAGGTTTGTGGTGTCAATCCTTGTGACCATTGATTATCCGCTTAAGCTCCGGTATGCCTGTGATGACGAAGTCGGGAACGACGTCTACGTCTTCGTCGGAATCCGAAAGGAGGGCAGTCTTCGCGCCCGCCGCCTGTCCTGCAAGAACATCGTAACGGAAGTCACCGACCACCAGAGACTCCTCCGGGCACACCCCGAGGGCTCGGCAAATCCGAAGCACGGCCTCAGGGGAGGGTTTCGGAGGGGGTTCGTCGCGGGTGACCACGAAATCGACGGAGATCGAATGCTTTCGGAGAACGGTATCGGCCGAGCGTCGGGAGTTTCTGGTGAGGATAGCGACTTTGGCGCCGGACCGTCTGAGTGATTCGATGAACTCCGCGACGCCGTCTCTCAACTGGGACTTTTTCGCCGCCTCGTCTTCGTGTTGCTCGAGTATTCGGACGGCGCGCTCGCGTCTTTCCGGCGAAAGGGTGCCCATGTATTCCAGAAGGGTCATGGGCTCGCCCGGCGCAGCCCCCACTTGTTTCTTGATCTTCTGGAAGTCGAGGTGCGGCTGGGTTATGGTGCCGTCGAGGTCAAAGATCACCAGTTTGAACATGCAGGGGACTCACTCTCCCATGAACTGTAGCACCAACTCGCGGGAACGGGAGCGCGTATCGAAGTCTATGAAGATGACACTCTGCCACCGGCCCAGGATCAAGCGCCCGTCCTCGAACGGCACGGTGATAGATGGTCCGAAGAGGGCTGCGCGAACGTGGGCGCGGCCGTTCCCGTCGCCGATGGTAACGTCGTGCTCGTACTTGGCCGACCGTGGGGCTACCCTCTCGAAGAGGGCGGCCATATCCTTTACAGCGCCCGGCTCGTATTCCAGCGTAGTCAGCGCCCCTGTTGCCCCGGGGACGAAGACTACGACGGCCCCCTGCTTAAGACCGGTCCGGGCAAGGGCATCCTGAACCCGGTCAGTGATCTCGACGATGTCACCGTCGCCTTTGGTGTCGAAGGCGAGGGTCTGCTTCTGAACCACGGTCACTCCGCTGGTGCTGCTATCTCCCTTTCGCGGCCGGCGGGGTCGGCGCGGGCTTGGGAGGTTCGAAGGTGAAGTCCTTCTGATTCTCCTTCCACCATTTTCTGTATTCGGCGGCGGACTCAAAGGACTCTTTCGTGATCGATATCAACGCCGCCCTCGCAGCTACTGATACCTGAGCATATCTCCTCTGGCGGGAACTCGAGGGGGCGTCTGAGTCTTCGGTTTTGTCGAAGATCTTGATGAGTTCGTCGATGGTTCGCTTGTCCTCAATCTTTCCCAGGGCCTTCGTCGAGGCCACCGCCACTGGAGTTTCCTTGTAGTCGGCAAGCTTTTTCAGCGGGACAATGGAAGTGGGATGGGCTATCTCGCCAAGGGCGGTGGCGAGAGCAGAGGAGAGAGCCACCTCTCTCTTTACCCTTGGGTCAATAACATACTTGTTCAGCTGGGGCACGACCGACCCGTCACGGAATTTGCCGAGCACGCCGGCTGCACCGGAGCGCGCTTTCACGCTTTGCTTGTCATCCATCACAAGAGAGAGGGCCAGCTTCACCGTCGAGGGGTTCTTGGGGTAATAGACTTCCCCGAGATGCTTGATTGCGGCGAGAAGCTCCTTTTCGTCCTTGGCTTCTTTGACGGCAGCTACGGCGGCTGCCGCCTCTTCCGGCGATGCTGGCTTCGGCGTGCGAGGAACGGGCGTGGGGGATACCTTGGGCACTTTGGCCGCCACTGCCGGGGTGAGAATGAGAGCAAAGGCAACAAGGGTCACAATGAGGGCCTTCATCCCGCACCTCCTTCGATGTTACTTCCTGTAAGCTTTGAGGAACGAATCACAGTATATGTGCTTGTTCAGGATCATATCCGCGGTGATGGCGGCTTCCATGAGGTCGTCGTCCAGGACATCCATGATAGCGGCGTCGAGGCCGGCGGCTATCGCCATGACAAGAAAGATTCTGTTGATGAGTTCCCGCTCCTTGGTGCTTTGGGAGATGTTGCTAAGGCCGGCTATGATGTGCGGGGGCGGGTCGGAAAGAATCTTGATCTGGTTGATCGTCTCGAATATGTACCTCGGCTGGTCCTGGGCCACGTTAACGGGGAGCACGATGGGGTCGATGTAAAGCGCGTCAGTGTTGAACCCGGCCTCCATTGCCATGGTAGCGGCGGTCGCGGCGATTTCCACCCTAGTGTCGACGTTGGCGGGGACGCCTCTCTCGTCCATGGTGAGGACGACGAGCGACGCATCGAACTCCTTGGCCAGCTCGAAGTATTTCTGGAGAAGCTTGGGGTCTCCCTTGGTGCTGTTGACTAGGGCCTTACCCTTGCAGGCTTCGAGACCTGCGCGTACCACGTCGAAGGTCTGGCTGTCGATGGAAAGGGGCGTGTCGACGGCTTCCTGAGTGACCTGCACGAGCCACTTCATTGCGGCGACCTTGTCGTCGGCGGCCGGGCCGACATTAATGTCCAAGAAGGAAGCGCCGGCTTCGGTCTGTCTTCTTGCCAACTCCTGAATAGGGCCCGGATCCGATTTCTGAATTGCCTTCTTGACGTCCGAATACATCCCGTTGATTCTCTCGCCAACCGCTATCATCGGCTCCTCCTGTCAAGATCCAAGACCGCTGACCACCTAATTAGAATCTAAATCAATTGACGCCTATGCACAAGAGTCCGCGGATCATTGCTGAAGCAGCGACACATGCCGGATTCGAGGGCGGGAGCTCAAGCAGAGAGCGGCCCTTTTCCCACGCGCGCTCCACCTCGGGGTCGTAGGAAATCGGGAAGAGGTCCTGGTGCCCCATCTCCCGCGCACGTTGGGCAATATCTGGGGATACCCCCTCCCCTTTTACCATATTGAGAAGGAGGGCCTCACGCTTCACGACGATGGGTAGCTTTGAAGCGAGAGAAGATATTCGGCGGACAGATTCGAGCCCCACGACAGTGGGTTGCGACACCAGCACAAGAAGGTCCACATTGTCGGTGGTCCGCCGCGCGAGATGTTCCATGCCGGCCTCGTTGTCTATGAGCACGTATGCGTAGTCCTGGGAGAGCTGGTCGAGGTACTTCCGGAGAAGGTGATTCACATAGCAGTAGCACTTGGGTCCCTCAGGTCTGCCCATTGCGAGGAAATCGAAGCCGGGGTTTTCGAGAACCATCTCGTGGAATTTGTACTCGAACATTCTCTCCTTAGGCACGCCTGCGGGAATCTCGATCCGCCTCTCCATGATGTCTTCTCGCATGTCAGAGATAGTGGTCGGGGGAGTAATGCCGAGAGCCATTGCCAGGGTGGAGTTCGGGTCGGCGTCAACGGCGAGAACCGCGCCATCGCCACGTTCGATGAGGGCCTTGATTATGAGGGCTGCAGCAGTCGTCTTGCCGGAGCCGCCTTTGCCCGAAACGGCTATGGAGAAGCTCATTCAGACGCCTCTTGCTTCTGGGGTGGGTCTCCCTCGGCGCGGAACACGATGCCCCGCTCCATGGACGCTATTTCGTCTGAGAGCACGTCGAAGTCCTCAGAGTAGCCGCTGGAGGTTATGATAAACGTTGTGCCCGCGTGCTCCACAAGCACCTGGCGGACCTTCTGCTTCTTGCCGAATACTATCTCCGCAGTGACCTGATAGCCCTCTACGCCGCCGATCTCCGCTACACCTTCGTCAATCACGCTGTAGCTGCCCCCCAGAGCGCCCATGCCAGCCGTTACCATTCCGGCAAGCTGGCGCACCGAAAGGAGGCCGCCGAAGGGCGCAGCCATTATTTGGACCCCGGCGTAGCTGCGGTTGTGGACCATCCCCACAGCCATAAGCGGTTGCGGAAGCTCATCAAGGAATGCCCAATCCGCGCTTGGCAGGGAGACCTCAAGCCCAAGCTGCTCGCTTATGAACCGGTTACCTTCTATCCTGCCCTTGGGCTTGTGCCATGGGGGAAGTACGCCATGGTCGGCAGGGAGCTCAGCCTCGTCGAAGAGAGAGGTGTCGGCTGCGGGGAGTTCCGTGACGCTCGCCTCCCAGAGCACCTCCTCGGCTTCCGGAAGCAGGCTCTCGGGGAGGCTTTCGAGCACGATGGTCTGATTCGCGTCAACGCTGATGTGGGAGGCCTGTCCCGCATCCGTCAATGTGTAGGAATCGGGCGTTCGGGACTCGGCAACAGTCTGCGATGCATACTTGGCGCTAAGCACGGAACTGTAGGCGGCCAAGAACTCCCTTGCATCCTCGTCCGTATCCCAAACAACCACCCAGGCAAGCAACACCGAGTCGGGGCCCCTGTAGCATTGGTAGCGGTCACCGTCCCAGCCCGCAGCAACGACCTCGGCCTTGTCGGGGTCGCCGAGCAATTCTTCGAGCACGACGCGAAGCTGAAACTCACCCAGGACATTCGTGGGCAAGGGCTCCCACCCGTCCCCGAGCAAGGGAGAGAGATCGGGCAAACCCACACTGACCGGCGGGTCGTTTTCGAGGAACTTCTCAGCAGGGTGCATGATTTGCTCGGTTGAGAGAGGTCGCACGCGATAGAGACGATTCACGGTCTGCCAGCCGCCGATTTTTTTCACGGTCTGAACGAATTCCATGCCGTAGGCATAAGGGAACACGACGACAGCCTTGATGAGAGCGGGAGCGTCGCCGAGCGCGCCGCCATATGCAGGCAGCATCGCCTCCATCATGTCGGTCACGCCCGAATCGATGATTTCATCCACCAGGGACGCGTCGCCGAGGAAGTACTCGAACATTAATATCGAGGCATCGCCTTCGAGCACTGCGCTTGTCGCGAGCACGAGGTCGTCCTCACCCTTTTCCATCAGAGGCATGGAGATTATGTCGAAGTGCTGGTCCTGCAGAGCATGCGTAAGCTCGTGGGAGAGCGCGATCTCTGAGAAGAAGCCGGCGACATCCTCGTTGATCCAAAGGCGCTTCTCCCGGGGATCGTATAGCCCGGCGGCCTCCTCGCTGTAAAGGTCAACAAGGAGAACCATCAGGTCGGTATCAAGGGGAAGCACGCCGAATTTCTCGAAGGACGTTTCGAAGCCATCGACGTCCTCCGTCGTGAGCTGCTCATTCAGCTCTTCCAGAAGCAGCATTGTCATGTCGGTTTTCGTAGCGGATTTGGCCTCAACCGAGTCCTTGAATTCGAGCCCCCTTACAGCAGCAACTTTTTCCTTGACCGAGTCGAGCCTGTCGAGGAGAGCGGAGGTTTCGCCGCTCGCAGCGACGGCCAAGCTAAGCGCCCCGAGCAGAAAAGAGAGCAATAGCACGAGTCGGTGTGTGGACTTCACTGAATCCTCCTCAGGGCCTTTTCCACCGAGGGGAACTTCTCGATGTCGGTGTGGGGAAGGAAATTTGATGAAATGAACTCGTCCATGTAGCGGGGATTACTCATGAGGTCGAAGTAGGTCATCGAGGACGCGACGTCGGCAGACCGTTGGTAGGCTTCCATGGAGACCAGCGCGGTCTTCGCGCCTGCAACGGAGGTGTTGCCCACGAATACAACCCTGTCGCGGGGCATGTCGGGCAGCATCCCGACGGTGATGGCATTGTTAACATCGAGGTAGTTTCCGAAGCCGCCAGCCAAATAGAGGCGAGACAGGTCGGCGGCCGAGAGCGAGACCGAGTCAAGAAGGGTGCTGACCGCGGCGTATACGGCCCCCTTCGAGCGCATAAGATTCAGGATGTCGGCCTGTGTGATGACGATGTCGGAGTCGGTTGCCGTCTCCCCAGCGGGCACAAGAACGAATTCCGCTTCTTCATCTCCGTGGCGGAATTTCTCTGACGGGATGTCGGTGGAGAAGCGACCGGTTCTATCCACTATTCCCGCTCTTCGCAGCGCCGCGATGCAGTCTATCAACCCAGAGCCGCAGATCCCGCGCGGAGGCTCGCCCCCTATCGTGCTGTAACGAACCTGGTAGTCGTCGGCAATATCGAGACGTTCGATAGCTCCGGCGCTGGCGCGCATGCCGTTCTTCACTCCACTTCCCTCGAAGGCTGGACCGGCCGAGGCAGAGCAGCACACCATCCAGTCCTTGTTGCCGATGACGACCTCTCCGTTGGTTCCGACGTCGATGAAGGCGCAGGTTTCTTCGGATTCGTTGAGCGCCAGCACGAGAACGCCTGAGGTAATGTCACTTCCCACGTAGGCGGCGACGCTGGGCAACACGAAAAGGAGCCCGCGGGCGTTTATCCTTATCCCGACCTGGGCCGCACGGATGGGGGGTATGAAATTCGCGACTGGAATGTAGGGGTCTTTGCGGATGAGCGACGGGTCGAGGCCCAGAAGGAAATGGATCATCGCCGTGTTCCCCGAGCACATGACGGCGGCGATGTCGTTCAGGCTGATTTCGCTATGTTGGACCAAGGTGGTTATAAGGTCGTTGATGTCGCCGACGAGGATTTTCTGCAAGAGTTCAAGGGCGTCGTTTTCGGCGGCGTACATGATCCTCCTGATGTAGTCCTCGCCGAATTTGATTTGGGAGTTATAGGTGGCCTCGGTGTGCACGGTTTTAGACGTGTTCATATCGACGAGATGGGCCACGACCGTGGTTGTCCCCACATCTACGGCGACGCCGTAGTTCCTGGCGGAGGTGTCGCCGGGCTCGACCTGGACAAGCTCCCCGATATCACCCCTGCAGGCAACGGTAGCGGTAACCTTCCAGTCGCTTTCTCTGAGGACTGCGGGCAACGCTCTAAGCACCGCGAAGCCCGTCTGCAGCGCAAAACGCTTCTCGCTCTGACGGATTGCCTGATAGAGTCTCTCGTGGTCGGCGAGGTTGTTGTCGATCGTGGGAGGATCGAGTTCGAGGTAGAACTTTTTAACGAGAGGGTCGAGAGCGAAGCGAGTCTCGGCGGGGTAGCGGCCACCCATGTCGGCGAGGCGCTCGGCGTCGCGGTCGAGGACTATCTGGCCGCCCTCGAGCCGAGACTCTTGCGGCACATTTATCACCACGTCTCCCTCAACGAGCTTCGCCTGACAGGCGAGCACGAATTCACGCCGGACTTCATCCCGGCTCAGCAGCATCGTGGGAGGAGTGTCGACTTTGCCCTGCACCACCTGCACCCTGCATTTACCGCAGACGCCGTCGCCGCCGCAGATGCTGTTGATCGAGATGCCGACCTGTTGCGCGGCTTCGAGAACGGTGGTGCCCGCCGGGACGTCGGCTTCAATGCCGGAAGGAACGAAATGGATCTTGCACAGCTTCTTGGCTGTCATGGCACTTGTTCCTTCTGTTCACTCGGGGCACCTGCCGCCTGGGGCCGGCCCCTTCTGGCGTAGATAAGCGCCCCTATATGCCCCCCAGCACCAGCCACAAGCAAACCTATGGCGAAGACCCACACGGAAGACCTCTGCGGAAAGGGCAGCGAAGGGAGCCAGAGGATCAGATAGGAGACGCCTCCGAACGTCCACCCAGCGAAGCCGGCTCTCCAACCTGCCCACAGTCCCGCCAAGAGGGGAGCGACCCCCGCCATGCCGACAAACATGATCCTAGAAGAAATCTCGGAGACTTCTTCAGCAGCCGGGTCTCCTGCGTATTTCGCAGCCGTGAAGAGGACGATTCCTGAGACGAAGAACAGCACGCTCATCCCGCCCAGAAGGGACATCGCTATCGCGTGCACTGTGGCAACGCGGCCGGGGTTTCCGGCATCCAGTTCAGCCTTCATCTTCCTGCTGACAAGCTTGCGCGCGCCCAGAAAGATGAGGCCGACTGCAACAAAGCTCCCCATTTGGAGGGCCTGGCCGTGTCCTCCGGGTTCCTCGCCCCCGGACTCCATGCGGATGACGAGGCCGGATGTGAATATCATGAAGAACATCGCGACGAAGATCCAGACGGCCAGGTCGCCAAGGGAATGTGGGTTGATTCTAGAGCGGAGCCGTTGCATGGTTCCTCTTGAAAAGGTATCGAGAAGCCAGCAGCCGGATGCCGCCGCTCCTCGTCATTTCCCCAATGAGCGTACCCTCAAGCGGCCCCGATCTCTTTGGGCCACACGGTTTTCAGGTACGTCGGAATAGCGGAAGACTCTCTCGGCCCCACCAGTACCTGCCAACCGGATTCTTCCTCGAGCTTGCCCGACATCACCGCTATCAACCCAGGGATGATTATCTTCTTGTGGTCCACAACGCTTTCGAGGTCGACATCCTTCATGGCCTTGGCGACGGTCTTCTCGCTGAGCTTGTCCCCCGAGTACGCGGTTAGCACCGAGGTGCCTTCGGTGTCGACGACGAGAATGTGGGCGGGCACACGGCTTGCCTCGACGTCTCCTTCGACGGTGTAGTAAGTGAGAGAGAAGTTCGTGGTGAAGAGCACAGGCGACTTGGAGTCCGGCTCGCCTACCGGGTAGAGCTTGGGTTCGACCTGAATCGGCTTCTGCGGGTCGGTATAGATATTTTGCCTGACGGTGAGTATGGGAAGGATTGCCCAGGGCTCATCGGTGTTGACGACGATCAGGCTTGCGTACTTCGCCATGAACACGCAGGCGCGGGCGCTGTCGTCGAAGGGGTCATCGACGCCAGTGAAAACTATGGTCGGATATCCAAGCTGCCTGAAGGTCTTCTTGAGCGCAGCCCGGCGGGCCCTGGTAAGCAATTGCAGGACATGTTTCGGGTCGGTCGTGGCGAAATCCAAGACCAAGTCTTCGACGCCTTCGCCCTTCACCTGGCCGGTGAGGTCTGCCAGTTCCTCGAGGCTTGGTGCGCTGACGACGAGAGGACAAGACTTCGCCTTGGCGAGGGCGGCCATTTCCTTCCAGTTATCCTTGGTGGCGGCGTGAATCAGCGGGCGCTTGTCGGCGCAGACTTCAAGAGCCTGGGAGATGTGTTCGGGCGTTTCGCTGATGAGCGCGGGGAGCAGGTCCGTCTCTTCGGCGGCAATCTTCGCGGCTTCCTTGAATTTGGCGTCGTCGCCGCTTGCGTTCTCAATGGCCGCTGCCTCCACCTCAATGTCCATCCCGACCCTGACGAATCTCAGGGCCTGGATGCGCTTGTACTTCTCGCGAAGCTCATCAGGAGACAGCGTATCGGGAACGCGGACGGCGATGCCGGCGGGGTTGTAGAACTTCTCCTCGTGGCGGAAAAGGACGGTTTCCTCGCCCATCTTGAGGGCTCTCTCTCCGGTTCCGAAGGTCACGCCTCGGATGGGAGGCGCGGAGGCCTCATCGAGAGCAGCCTTTGCCTCGTCGCTGACGTGTGGGCAGTCGCTTAGGTTAGCCTTCTTCTGGGCAAGCTGCATGGCGAAGGCGAGGCAGGTGGGCCTGCCGCAATCGCGACAGTTCGTCTTGGGTAGAAGCTTGAAGATCTCCAGTCCGCTGAGCGCCATTTACGCTTCCCCTTTCAGAACATCGGATCCATTGAGAGCGCGGGGTGCTCCTTCTGGGTAATGAATTCAAGAGCTTCCTCTTCCGTTTGAGCGGTGGTTTCATCCGCGACCTTGTCTAGGAAATCGTCGCCCAGCCCCATTTCCGCGGCTCTCTTGCTGACGGCCTCGCCGATCTCTTCCTTGAGCACCTTCGGCATCCAGGTAACGCGGGCCAGGCCGCCGTCGGCGCTGATGAACTTCCTGGAGTGGATGTACTGCTTGCTGTGGCCCACGAATCCGGGCGTCTGGTTGCCGCCGCCGACCGACCCGGCAAGAGTGGAGAACTTCATGCCGCAGGGCGTCATGTCGGGGAACTCCCGGTTGACGATCATGATGCCGTTGGTCATGGGCAGCATCACCGAAATGCACTCGAAGCAACCACAGGACGTCATGGGGTCGTTTATCATGCTGTAGGCGCTGAACTTCTCGATGGTTCGGTTCGAGTTCTCGTAAACGAATTGGTTCACCTTCTCCCACTGTCCCAGTGTCCCGTCGATCACTGCGCCCTTCTCAATAGGCTGATTGGGCCCAGAGGGTGTTATCTCGTAGGCGGCTCTGCCATCGAGCCAGTTGTAGGCCCCGCAAAGCCCGGGCCTCTCAGGAGTGATGACGCAAACGTGATTCGGGGCGAATGACTGGCAGAGGGTGCACGAGTAGAAAGTTTCGACCGACTCGTCGGTCATGCCCGCGAGGCGAGCGTCGCGCTGGAGGAACACCTCCCTCGCCTTTTCGAGGAGGGCGGAGACATCTTCCTCTTTGGTGTATATCTTCACCTGGACTTTGTCCACGATGGCGGAGAAGTTTGTGTGGAGTTGGGCGTGCAGAATCTTGCCGAAGTGTTCGAGCTTGAGCCCCGCCTCGCGTGCCTCCTTGCTTACCCTGACCCACGAGATGTCGCGCTGGCCCATGTGGAATATCCCCTGGGCCTCGTTTAGAAATGTATGGATCTGGCGCTCCAGAATGGGCTCGAAGTCTGTCTGCATTTTCCTGCCGCAGACCTCGACGACAATGCCCAACGGGAGCTGGGTGCCTTCTTCCACCTCGTCGATCTCAGGGCCGATGATCTCGACTTTGCCGTCCTCGACAACGGACGAGTCCTTGCTCGTAACCCACTCGAAGGCCTTGGTCTTCTGGCCGCCCATCTCGACGTAGGTCTGCTCCTTGCGGATCCTCTCACCCTCGAATGCGGGGCTATAGGGAACGGGTATGGGTATCTCTGCGATTTTGATCTTCAGGCCCCGGACTTCGATAGCTTTCTCCACAAGCTTGTCGTGGGGGATCCTGGAGACCACGTGCTCGTAGGTGCAGACACCGGTGGGAAGGACCTGGGGGATGTCGGTATCGGCGATCACGGGGAAGCCGTAGTTGATGGCCCCTGCGGCGGTGGCGTACTTCTCGTCGTCCACTTCGCCGAGGGCGAGAACGAAGGCGAAGATCCTGTTCTTGTTGTACCTGAGTGCCCTTACATAGTCGCCAGGCTGGACACCGCCGAAGGAAAGCGCGGCCCTGGTAGCGAAGCCAAGCGAATATATGGTTGAGGAAATGTCCTTGCCGAACGGGACAAGACGGGTTTCCCACCCCATCTGGACGCCCTCTTCCTCAAGCTGTTCGGCCATGCTCTTGCCGTTGGTCGAAGCGGACATGAAAACGTAGAGGCTTTTCTGCTGGAGTTCCCTGGCGAGCTTGACGGCGATTTCGTTGGTGGGGCAGGCGCCGACGCAGGCGGCAAAGCCCGGGGCGGTGCCGTCAACGAATTCGATGCCGCGCTCCCTCATTATCACATCGTCTGCCGCGCCCAGCCAAATGCCATCCACGGGGTCAGGCCCGATGACATACTTGCAGCCCTCGATTATCTCTTCGGCGAAGAGCGTTGCCATCCCGGCATCGAGGGCATGGCCCAAGTAGGGAAGCCAAGCGCTCTCACTCGGTTCCGGCGGAAGGAGCTGCTTTGCCCGTTCGAGGACGGGTCTCATGTCCACCAGCTTCTCCACTTCTTCCCCCAGGATTCCATAGATCACGGGGAAGTAGTATCCGGTGTTGGGGAATTCGATCTTGCAGTCTTCGCCCTTTGCCTTGATGGCCTCTTCGAGCTTGTCCTCGGCACGCTTGACCATCTTGTGCGCGCCACGGATAGCGGCGCTGCAAATGATCTTGGACATCAAGAGGCTCCTTTCACCCTCTTCGCGAAGTTTCTCCGAGCACTCGTCTTCGGCTCAGCAGCCTCAGCTGTCGGACTGATAGCGAACGAGCTGGCTGACGAGGACATCTATTTCCTGCGCAAAAAGCGGGGCGTCCAGAGCTTCCGGCCCGCCGGTCTGGTCCGCCCGCAGAATCTGCTCATTGTACGACACCCAGCCCAGAATTGAAAACCCCTGTAGGCCGCGTGTGAGGAAATCGCGGTCCTCCTGTCCCTTCACCTTGCTGCCGATGGCCAGGACATTCTTCAGGCCGATGTCCTCCGCAAGTGTCCGGACCCGAAAGGCAGTGCCCAGGCTGCGCTGGGAGGGCTCAACCACCACCGCGAGGGCGTCGACGGCCTCGACGGTGGCGCGGCCTAGATGCTCGACCCCGGCTTCCATATCCACGATAACATGCTCTCCGCGCCTAAGGATGAGGTGGGAGAGAAGGTTCCTAAGGAGCACGTTCTCGGGGCAAGCACACCCGCCGCCTCCCCTCCTTACAGCGCCGAGAGTGAGAACCTTCACGCCGGCGACGTTGACCGTAAGGCGGTCTGGAAGGTCAGCGACCTCAGGATTGAGCTTCACGAACACCCCGTACGTGCCTGGCTGCCCGCCAGTGCGCTCGCTGATGAGGTCTTTCATCTCGCTGATGGGTGTGACGTCGCCACTGTAACCCAGCGCCTGAGCGAGATTGGCATCGGGGTCGGCATCGACGGCGAGGACATCGAAGCCCTGGGCCGCATACCGACGCGCGAGCCCCGCCGCGATGGTGGTCTTCCCCACCCCGCCTTTGCCTGATATTGCGAGCTTCATAGGCGTGCCCCCATACCGAAAGGCACAAGTACTCAACTTGTCAGCGTATTGTCAGTAGGCGCTCACCAAGTAGGCCGTACTGGCTCCCTGGTCTCGGCGACGATGTCTCCGTCATGCGCCGAGATCACGATGTAGCGGGACCATTTCTCCTCCTGACGAGGCAGCGGCGCACGGTCGTCCTCCGAGCGGAAGCGGAGGTGCGGCCCCCGGCTTTCGTCGCGCAGAAGCGCCCCTTTAATCACACTCTTGGCAACCAGAAGCATGTTCTCGGCTTCGACCGCCTGTTGCGGGGAGCCCGATATTCCCTGGGCAAAGACCTCCTCGAGCTTCGCCCATGCCTTCTCCAAGCCCTCCTTGGTTCTCATGATGCTGGCGTAGCGTGACATCAAAGCCCGGACTGTTTCTCTGACCGAGGATGCGTCAATCCCCTTCGCCCAACGCTTGTCCAAGGCTCTCACGGCATCCTCAG